>ENA-UONZ01001599-UONZ01001599.1-human-gut-metagenome-genome-assembly--contig:-C93old-NODE-1599-length-23097-cov-42.526126_pt1 | contig 23097 bp, 15 predicted proteins | sample MGYA00242468_ERZ724015 | MGnify/ENA metagenome assembly ERZ724015
GCTGCCGCACCTCGCTCGCCGTATCGGCACTTAGAATTATGCGGTATTGCCTAAACAAATAATACAAACTGTATAGCACTGCGTGCACAGAGAACCGCCGCCCGGCGGCCCGGTTTGCTGCGCTGATTCTGCCAAAATCGGATCGCATGGTTTTGCACCCGCCTGGCCAGGTTTTTCCGGCGGGTGGGTGCTTTTTGCTGCAAAATGGCCCCAAAACCGGCAAAATAGCAGGCTGCAACCCAAAGTATCGCCCCAGTTGGTGGTGGCAACCGGGTGCTTTCGCTATAATAAGGCCAGCAAAACACAAGGGGCCGGACCATCCGGCCGGGTTTTGCCGGGCGGTGCACCGCCCACTGCAAGCTGTTGATAGGAGATTATAAAATGAAATATCAAGTATTTGGCATTCTTTGGACGGTATTCAATCTTGCGATCATGCTGGTTATGGGCATTGTCGGTATCTACCTGCTGTGGCTGGTCATCAAGGCGCTGCGGGTTTACATCAACTCCCACGAAGTGCGGGAAGAAAAGAAAGCCACCCGCAAGTCCCTGGCCGAAGCCCTGCGGGAGAACCGTGTGCGCTGCAAAATGACCCAGGAGTTTGTTTCGGAAACCATCGGTGTCAGCCGCCAGGCGGTATCCAAGTGGGAAAACGGAGTTTCCCAAAGTTAAAGAGATTGTACCAAATAATCCACGCTTACATTTTCCTTCTATGCCTATACTTGTACTTCGCACGTTGAGACAGTTTCTTTCCAACTGAATTTTTGCATCTCCTGCCGGTCCCGTGGCCACTGGTACCCGCCCTCTTCCACCCGTTTGTACAGCAGCACGAATCCGTCTCCCTCCCGCAGCAGCGCCTTGATCCGGTCCCGCCGCCGTCCGCAGAACACAAACAGGCTGCTGGAAAACGGGCCCAGATGGAACTGCTGCTGCACCAGCCGTGCCAGACCATCTATCCCCAGCCGCAGGTCGGTTACCCGCAGGCGATGTAGATGTTCTCCACCTTGCTGATGTCACCGAGCATTCTGCACCGCCTTTAGCACCATCTCGAGATGCTTGCTTTCGATCCCTTCCGGGACCTCGATCTCGGTTTCCCCGATTTTGATCCGAATGGCGGGCGTGCTCTGCACGAGGGTAGAGCGGCGCGCGGATGCCTTTTCCCGAACCACTTCGGGCATGGCCAACGCGGCAAACTGCGGCTCACTTTGGGAATCTGTGACGGTTGCCGGCAGGTTGGGCTGCCTTTGCTCTGTTTCCATCTCCTCAAGAAGTTCCTCGCGCAGCGCATTCTTCCGGCGGTAGTAAATCGAGCTGGCAACGTGGTGTTCTCTACACCACCGCGCTACCGTTTGTCCGCTTTGTGCCTGCTCATGGAATAGTTGCAGCCATTGGCTACCTCGCAACGACATGACTTCTGCCTGCATCCCGGCACCTCCCTGTATCTGCGCCTCCTAAAAATCCCGCTGGCTTAGCTCTATTTTCTCTTTTCGCAGGACGCTTATGCAGCACGGGTGCTTGTTGGGCGGTTACGATTGAAGAAATAAAAAGTAAAAACGGGTATACCCTAAAAACGGCCTACCTATCAGGTTCAGGTTGTGTCCTGGTACGACAACGAGAACAGCTACACCAGCCAGATGGTCCGCACCATCAAGTACTTTGCTGAGCTGTAATCTCGCAGCCTGACAAGTTCAGATGCAAACGGCGGCCGCCGCTCCGGTTCTCCCGGTGCGGCGGCCGCTTTGTGTTATGAATTTGTTCCTCCGGCAGCAATATGTGCCGGGATAGGCGGGCAGAAGGTTCTCTGTCCGTTTAATTGGCCAGGGAGACAAGATTCAGCAGGCCCTCATCGGTGAAGAGCAAATCCTTGAGCTTCATCAGTTCCTGGCGGGTTACCAGGACTCCGCTTGCGCCATGGGCTGAGTCGTTGCGGATCCCCCTCACCTTCAGCAGCATGGATCCGTGGCGCTGCCAGTATTTCACCTGGCTGCGGCTGCCGGCAATGCGTTCATATTGCTCTTCGGTCCTGTGTTCCGGGTTGATGGGATAGAGAAATGCACCGATGGGAATTTTGTTCTGGACCTTCTTCCGAAGCTCTGCATTGCTCAAGTCACGAAAAAGGACCGGATGATTATTTTCCTTTACCTGCGTTTGAGACTTTGGCAGACGCTGAATATAAAGATCGACGTGATAGAGCTTGAGTGCCTTCTCCAGCGTCTTGCAGTACATGATGGTAACCGGGCTGTAGTCGATCGGATCCTCTTCGCTCCCGGTTTCGGCGTTCATTCCCCGGCAGAAGACATCTTCCAGCCGGGCGGCAAAATACAGATCCACCATGAGGGAGGGGTCCAGCTCCCGCTGTAAATCCTTGCACAGGCGGGAATCAATCTTCAGCAGCTCCCACAGAGGCTTCTTGTCCGGGATCTCCTCCTGCATGGCAAGGGCTGTGCGGTAGTTGGCGCTCATCTGATCCATGGTGGTGCCGATTTCCGCCTCGGCCTCGGCCCGGCACTCCGGATCATCGGAGTGCAGCTTTTCCACAACTGCGGGCAAGGCATCAGGGGCAAAGTAGGCATCCAGACGGGGCAGCGAATGGAGACTCTGCTGGATCTCCCGGGGATTGGTGGTGGTCAGGATGTTGTTGATGGTATTGCTGATCTGATGGACAGAAACGTTGATGATGACCTTGTCCTGGAACTGATTCTCGATGACATCGCCGGCCATATCCCGCAGATTCTGGAGCACTTTGGCCGATTTGGCGCTCATGATGACGCCGCCCGCCGCAAACAGCTGTTTTTCCTCCGGCAAAGATTGGAACAGAGCGTAGAGCTGGTCTATGACAGGCTCACCACTCTGGGCAGGTACCTCCTCCTCAGGGGATTCATTGAGGAAAATCTTGTCCTGATGCAGTTTGTCCAAGTTCACGCCGCCCAAAAACGCGCAGTAGTAGAAGATGGTGCGGAAGGTATAGCTCTTGGAGCCCATCCCGTCCGGACTGTCCGATATACGGAGAATCTGCCGCGCCACGGCGATGGCAAGGGAGTTTTTCAGGGCAGTTTCGCCCTCCACCAGATCGTGCTTGGTAAATTCACTTTCCGGGAAGCTGTCCTTGTCGGGATTGTTGTGCAGCCACCATGCCATGTACCACAGATACTGCTTGTCCGTATTCGTATCGAGGTTTTTGGTCACCGCTTCGTAAATCTCCCGGATACCCTCACGAGTATCCGCCCTGAGTTCCTCATCCTGCAAGTTCAGCAATGTCTGAGTGGCCCATGCAATGTCCCGGACATAAATCTCGTTGCGCCCTCTGTAGGCTTCCGGCCGACTGTCGATGTCCCGCAGAATAACGTTGCAGATCTCCTTGCCGTAAAGCGGCACACCGCCGGTATAGGAGTACAGTGCATCCAGAGCCTTCTGAGAATACCGAACATTGGCACCGGCGATCCCGTGATCCGTCTGGATCATCTGGGAAAAAGGCTGTTTGAGCAGGGGATCCACCGTAATGCCGGACCCCTTGAAGGCATGGCGCCAGACCGAATTGTCTTCCAGAACCATATGCTGCAGCAGGTCATCCGATCCGCAGATCACCAGTTTGATATGGGTGAGACCGCTGCCGGGATAGTTGAGGGCCAGGCAGAGCTGTACAAAGTCACAGTCCCTGGCAATGGTTTTCCATCGCTCCACCACCTGCTGGAATTCGTCCAACAGCAGCCACAGCTCCAGCTCGGCGTTGCGGAGCAATTCATTGACGGCATGGTATCGTTCGAGCATGCTCTGATTGGTGTTGCGGAGGATGGACTTGATGGACGTCCCTAAATCCTGGGGAAAGGAGGCACTTTCCGGCAGACGGCAGCGGGATCCCATGGCGTCGGAAAGGGCCTGCCGAATGGTGCAGGATAGCAGGTATTCGGACATGGCCTGGTTGTCCCCGTAGGGGATTTGGGCGTATTCTGACGGAATAAAGCTTTTCTCGTAATCCGTTTCACCACCCTGGCCGCCCTCACCGCCAAAGCTCACTCGGATGACGTTGCCTTTTTCCCGGGCATAGTCGTTGGCCACCCAGTTCAGAAGGGAAGTCTTGCCGATACGGGACGGCCCATAGATGACGGCCAGGCCGCCGCCGACCTTGTCGGAACGGGTCAACTGGTCGCGGAGCTTGTCCTTATCGCCGTCGCGGCCGAACAGCATATCGGCATCGTTCACGGCACAATGGGTGGTGTACCAATGCCGGTCATTCACGGTAAATTCCTGTTTGCAGGGGGCAACGGGAAGATGCTGCTCCTTTGCCCGGCAAAGAAGAACCCCGTCCTCGGCCCGCTCTACCCAAAATTCCACAGAGACCGTCCGGGGCTGACCGTCCAGGCGCAGCCTGGCCCGGCCACCGGTGACATATTGGCTTCGGAGCTCGTTCAGGCCGGTGAATTCCAGCTCCTGGCGCAGGTAATCGTCCTGCTGGAACCAGATGCGCAGGGCTTTTGTGTGGAGCTGTACTGTCTTTTTGCCCACGTTGCTGAGCTGGTAGTAGACGTAGCCGTCTGTGGCGGCCTTCTGATCATCGAGGCGGATGGAAAGGCGTACGCCGGAGGCAATGCGGTCGATTTCCGCCTGGATGGCCTCTCCCACCTTCTGCGCGTATCCCTCAGTCTTGTCAAAGCCTTTGATTTGGCCCAGCAGTTTCTGGTAGTCCTCCAGGCGCTCTTCGTTGGTATGATCTGGCCCGAGAAGTACGGCGCAGCGTTGGAGGATCTGCCGGTTCAACCGGGCAAAATCCTCCACATTGCCGGTTCCTGCAAGGCCGAGACATTTCTGGATGTCGTCCCCATGCTGCGCCCAGCCGGTCAGGGAGATGCCGCGATAGGGAATTTGGCGGAAGTTATCCAGCAGCTGTTCAAACTTTTCTGCCACAGCCCTGCCTCTGCCCGCGGTGATCTCCAGCAGTTTGGAAGCGATGGTCAGCTGCAGATCGGCGCTGATGCCGGATTCGGACTGGAGGGCCTCCAGCCCGACATCAAGCAGCAGGTCCTTCCAAAGAGGAGCCTCCTTGGGGCTGCATTGGTTGAGAGGGGGCATGTTGGACAGCAGTGTCACCCCGGCATGGAAATGCTCCTTGGGGGACAGCGCGCTGCTGCAATACCGGGCGTGCAGCGCATTCCACTCGTCTTTCCGGAGTTTTTGGGCAGGAATGTTCAGCAGTTTCTGCAATGTGGGCACAAAGGAAGGGCCCGTTGCCCGGAGATTGCTTCCCTGGCTGATGTCAATATCGAACCGATCCGGCTGGAAGCTTTCCTGTCGGCCGTCGAGGTAGGCCATCATCCGCTGGGCCTCGTCCTGCCAGGCCTGGGGAATGTCCACCCGGAGATCCAGCCCGGCCAGGGCCTCCTGCGCCCTGGCGCGCTGATCCATCAGACAGAAGCCCAGGCCGGTCAGATAGGCCTGTACCGCCGGAACCGTTTGGTCACTGCGGGCGGCATAGCGGCAGCAGACGTCGAACTTTTCCAGAATCTGGTCCAGATAGTCCTTGTTTTTGTGATTACGGATGAGAAACTCCCGGATTTTGCGGTAGAACTGGAAGGGAAACTGCCGTGCAAACACAATGGGAGCGATCACGTCGGCATACTGAGTGAACACCTCTGCCTTCAGCTTGAGGAGAGCCTTGATGCAGGCGGAGGGCGGGTCGGTCTGTGCGATGCGGAGGATGGCAGTACAGTCCTTGCCCTCCGACGCGGCCTGGCGGAAGGCCTCCCATGCGTCCACAAGCCTGGGGGAAAGGGCCTGCGCCACCGGCAAGACCAGTCCGGCACTGCCCTTCAGGATCTCCTGACCGTACAGTGTGAAAAAGCTCGCTGATGTCTCGCGGTAGTCCAGCCTTTGGATAATCTGCACGGTGTGCTCCTTGGCGTCCATAGGCAGTCCGGCCAGTTCGGCCCCGTGGCTTTTCAAAAACCAGCCGATTTGCCCCACCATCAGTGCCAGCAAAAAGTCCTGTTTTGTTCCGTCGGTGAGGGGCACGGTGCGGATCAGGGTGAGCACTTCCTGCTGGAAGGGCTGATAGTCGCTGCGGTAGATGCTGTCGTAGTGGTCATACTGCCGCATGGCGGCCAGGATGAACCCGTCGTCGTAGTCCCCGCCCCAGTTCAGCAGGATTGTGGCAAGCAGCAGCTTGAAATACCGCCATTTTTTATAGAAAAAGTCGTAGGCGGCGTTGAAATCCAGCTGTGCCAGATAGGTATTTTGCAAAAACAGCAGATAGGCATCCCTTGTCCTGTGGTCGGCCAGGTCAAGGGCCTCCGGGATGTATTGTGGGGATTTGTAAATGTCCTCATCATACAAGATGCCAAAAATCAAGGCATAGATGGTCAGCCGGTGGGAAATGCCGAGACAGTTCTGCTCAAACTGCTGCAGCTTTTTCTTTGCCGGGTAATCGGTGAGAATCCAGGCACAGTCTCTCTTGACCCGGATGACCTCATTTTCGTCTTTGAACAGGGCGGGGTATTTCAGCAAAAGGACTTCCTCTTCCCCGAAAAGCAGGCGGAGGAAGGCCAGCATATTGCGCTCATGGGGAGTGAAATCCTGGTCGGAGATTTTGCTGAGGAATTGCCGGCTCTCCTCCTGCTTGTCGCCGTCCAGATAGTTCTGGCACAGCTGGACAAGGGCCCGTTGCATATTGTGATCCTGCAGGCTTATGACCAGAAGATCCTCATTTTTCAGGGCCAGAGGCAGCACGTTGAGCAGTTTGAAATAGTGGGCACTTCCGGTTTGCCGGAAAAGCCGTAGGGCATAGGTCTGGAACTCCTCGATGGTCTTTGTGTAGGTGGGATGCCAGGGATTGTCTTGGACCAGATGCTGGATCACGTCGGGGTCGGACAGGGTTGCGGTGAGCTTTTCATACAGCTCGGTGCTGCGGCCGTTTGTCTCCATGAGATAGGACAGGGCGTAGGGCAGCAGGTTGTAGGGAAGCTGTGCAGGGCTGCTGTTATCCAGGATATGGCTGAGTGCTAGGTCGGTGTTGGTGGGAGTGAACTCGGCGGACAGCGTTCCCAAAATGCCCTCACAGACCACGATCTCCCACAGGTTGAGGCCCACCCGCTTGGTCAGGTGAGCCAGGAAGGTCTGCCAGTTTTTGGGGTCCAGGGGATTTTCAATGAGAAACTGGTAGAAGAAGGAAAAGCTATTTTCCAGTTTCAGTTCCTTGAAATCCGGGATGGTAATGTTCCGCAGCCACTGGAAGAAGCCCAGCAGGTCTTTTGCGCCCAGGGCGGAGAAGGCCCAGCCGATCACATCGTAGTGGCTCTTGAACATTCCGCTGGCTGTCCAGGGAACCTGACTGCGGATATCCGAATACAGCCGGGTGAATCCGTTTTCCGCCCTGGACCGGTAAATCTTGTACAGATAGGCCAGCCGGCAGTAGCATTTGCGGTGACAGTACAGCGCCATGAGGCAGTTGACTGCCTGGGTGGCGATGCTGATGTTGTCGCCCATATGGGAGATCAGAAGGGCATGGGCCTCCTCCCAGGAGATGGCCTGATCCAGCACCTGAAAGGCCTGCTCGTCCAGGGCATTCAGGCGGAAATTCTCACTCAGCACCCGGATCTGCAGAACCTCCCGGGTATCCGCAGGAACCGGCGCCCGGGTGCGCAGATACTGGACTGCCTCTGAAAAGCGGCGGATCTGCATCAAGGCCCCAATGTACATTTCCACCGTCCTGGGCGAAATGTCGGTGGAGGGGAAAAGATCCATATAAAGAGCGTAGACCCTGGCATACGCTTCAAAGGCCCTGCACTGGTTCAGGTGGTCCAGATGGGCTTCCAGCTCCTGGGCGGTGCAGCCCTGCAGCGGTTTCTGCATATACCATTGGGCGTATTCCTGCTGGATCTTGTTCAGCACAGGAAAATCAAACCGGAAGGCATGGAACAGCGTTTCATAAACCGGCTCGTTTTCTTGGGAGACGGGGCCGGTTTTTTGCAGCACCGACTGGCAAACCTGCTGGCGCAGGGATTCCATATGGGAAAGACTTTCCACCGCCTCAGGGGGGATCTGATCCTCATTCAGATCTTCAGCCGTCACATTGGCAATGTAGGTGGCAAGGGCGTACATCGGCATATCCAGTCTGGCGGCCAGGGCACAGATCTGGGAGTCTGACCGCAGGAGCTGGAGCTGCTTTTCCCGTTTGGTGAATCCGGACAGGAAATGATAGCGAAGAATTTCATCCACGGAGAAGGAGTCATCCCACATACAGATCCAGCCCAACAGCCGGAGAAACGGCTGGGGCAGGTCGGGCTTGTCGGCATAGCGCTCCCAGGCCAGGGCGACAATTTTCTGGAACAGCTGCCGGTTGAAATATCCCCGCCGCAGCAGGGCGCGCAGCCGGTCCTCCGTCCAGGTAAAGGTATTCTGGTACAGGTCCAGAAATTCCCATTCAGCCGCCGCGTGGGTGGGGTCCACAGCCTCCAGGGTTTTGGGGGCCCGCAGGACACAGTTGCAGTCCACGAACACAGACAGAAGATTGGTGACCAGGTTGTAAGGAAAATCAATCTTCGGCAGGAGGGTATGTACGGCCCGTACCAGTTCCTCCAGACAGAAGAGCTTTTTGGTATCATCAGGCCGGGCAAAGAGAAGTTTGGGCCGCAGGGCTTTCACTATCTGACAATACCGGCTGAGCACTTCCTTGACTGTCTTTGGCGTGGGGTTGGCCATGATGCGCATGAGAAACAGGCAGGGGGCCAGACGGCTCCCGCACTGGCCAAACCGTTCGGACAGGCCGTTGTAAGAGTTGTTGAGGGTGTGGATAAGGCCGATGTCGTTGAGCTCAGCGGCAGCCCGGCCGGAATCCTCCGGCAGGGTATACTGCGCCCAGGAGGAACGGGCATAGGACTGGAGAATCTCCTGGTCGAACATGCCCCTGATCTTCCATTTCTTGATGAAATCCTCGCTTTTCTCCGCTTGGAACAGGGCGCGCTCAAAGGGCTCCATCGTGATTTCCATCGTGGGAGCGCGGTAGAGAATCCGCGCCGCACAGGTAAGCGCCTGCTGCTGGACATCCTCCGGCAGTTCCCTGAAAGGAGTGGAGGTAAAGGTTTTGCAGGACAAAAAACCGACAAAATCCCCGGCTTGGAACAGCCGGTCCAGCTCTGAAAAATCCACCGATTTTTCTTCCGGTTTCGGCTCTTGATCTTTGGACACGGTGAAATCCTGGGGTACAATGATGCCGGGCAGACGGATTCCATTCAAAACGATGTTTTTCAGCACTTTGAAATCGGGAAGGTACTGTTTGACAAAGCTCTCCACTGAGTCTGCGTACAGATGATAGTCCGACACGCCGGCATCCCGTGCCATCTGAGGAAACGGGGCGGTCAGGACATAGTCTGCCTGGGACAGGCGGTCCCAGATAGTCTTTCGCAGGACCTCGATGCTGCTGGCCAGCTCCGGGGGAGGGAGCTGGCCCTGCTTGACGTCAACGAGCACGTCGTCCTCCTGCGGACAAAGGAGGAGGCAGTCCTTCTGAGAAAAGCTGCAGACCACAGTCACCGGCACCTGAGGGTCCACGGTGGGGAAAGTATCCCCGTTCAGGGGACTGGTCATACTGCCTTGGATGGAGAAATTCACCAGGTACACCTTCGACTTGGTGTCCAGAACTAGGCCTTCCGGCAGAAGGGTGATGTCGGACGGCGCAAAAAGGACAGAGCGGGCTTTTGATTTGAAATGGGGATGAGCCTTGTTGTCCGCATGATAGGAATTGATGAAACAGACCCTGGAACCGGGCTTATAGAAACGGATGACCCCGTATTCCGTGCCGGCAACCGTTTGCCCCTGCAAAATCACATCATAGGGAATCTTCTGAATGCTTTCGGCTTCCCGGGCAAGGGCCTCCTGGTCCACCAGCCGGATGATCACCCCGTCCTGTTCGATCACGGCGGACACAAGCTGCTGGCGGTCATATTCCCGGAGGATTTTCACCGGCTGGGTGCAGTCGATGGTCTGCCCGTTCCCCTGATAGCGGACAAGGTAGATCCGGGTTCTGGTATCGGGCACCACCTGGGAGGGGAGAAAACGGACGCTGCTGGAATCGAATTTTATGCCCTTTTTCTCGCTCTGATATGCCTGACTGTGGAAATGAGCCCGGTTATAGAAGGAAAAATCCATCACCCCGTATTCCGCGGTCCAGTACGGCATGAGGGCGTACCGCCACAGAGTTTCCCCGGGGTCCCCGAACGCTGCAAAGAGAATCCGCTCTTCCCGGAAAGGAACTGTTGGGAGATTCTTGCCGACATTTTCCTGACCTTTCAACATAGACTCCTTCGTCCTCCTTTTGCCCGATCCTGTCTGATAGCAGCCGGATTTTTCTTGCAGGATCTACTTGTTTAACTTAATAATAGCACAATGGTTCAAAATTGTATATATTCCGACCTGTCCAAAATAGGCAGAAGGGTTCTCCCTTTGCGTCGGCATCCGCCTTATTGACACGATCTGCGAAGATGTGCTATATTGGATATGGTACGATAAGGAAGTTTCTCTGTCCTAGAGCTGGTTTATGTTTGGGGTCAGGCCCATACGGTCCGGCCCACGAAAAGCTTGGGAGGAAGAGAAATGAAAAAAACTACCATCAACTACGCAACCGCATGGCTTATGGGGATCGACCTTATCGCAACCGGTAAGCAGCTGAAAGCAAAACGCCGGAGCCACTCTCTGACACAGGAAGAACTTTCCGAATGTTTTGAGCAGGGCGGGGACTCGGCATCCCGAGCGGTCATCAGCATGTGGGAGAACGGCAAGAAATTGCCCAGTCTTTCCCATGTGGTGTTTCTGGCGGAACTGTACAGCTGCTCTCTGGACGAGCTGGTCATCAGTTGTCGGCGCTCTCGGGAGGCGGATGACGGGGACCAGCCCGTCCCTTTTTATTTTCCATACGGTATGCCAGGGACGAACGCATGGATATGCGTTCGTCCTTTTGTATGTAACCCTTGGTTTATACTATGTAACCTCTGGTCTATCCTCAAATGCCTCTACAGACGGTATCATAAAATCACAAAATCCGAAGAGAAACATCGGACAGCAAACAGACCCATGAGGAAATCGGGGAGGTATCACCATGAATCGGATCAAAAGAAGACATTCCGACAAAGATCGTGTCGTGTGCGTCAGCATTCCCAGCAAGCAGTGGTTCTACTATCAGCCTGCAAGGGGCAACCATCGCGTGTATCTCTTTGAGACGGAATTTTCGGGCTCGGTGTTTGCCTACTTCCGGGACAGGGGCCGCAATCTTGCCGACCGGGGATTCAGCCTGACCATCCAAGAGCTGTATGAGCACCACTGCCGCCGCAATCCCAAGATCGATTTCCTCCTGCGCCGTCTGCCCGGGGCCATTGACCGGGCCCTGAGGGAGGAGGCCAATCCCTGGCGGATGGAGCCCCTGTTTGAAACAGCATACCGGGGCGGAGGGGAAACGCCTGACGACGACATCGCAGCCTGAGGAGGAGAAAAAACATGGGCAAGAACTGTTATCTCAAAATGAAAGCACTCCGCACGCCGGGGCTGCTTCTCTGGACCAGGGGGGTCATCCACGGCAAGCTGCTCCATACCGGGGAGCTGGATCAGCAGACGGAGCGCATCTCCTCGGGATTCATCACCGGGCAGTTGGCCCGCTTCCAAAGTGCCTGCGCCGTCTGCTGTGAAGAGACCGAGGCGGCCCTGGGTCCCCTGTGGACCGAGGCCGACCGGATCCTGCTGGAGCTCCGCACCCTTTCCGCCGAGCTGAAGCAGCAGAGCGGCCTGCCCGCTGACCCCGGGCAGGACAGTCCGTCCCAGGCCCGCAGCCGGGAACGGCAGACCGAAGCCCGAGCAACCTGTACTGCCCGGCAGCTGCAGCTCCGGCAGCGGCTGGCCGGGCTCTCCAACACCATTGCAGGAAAACTGCGTCTGGCGGAAATGCGGGAACAGGCGACGGCGGCACAGCTGCGCAGCACCTTTTCTGCCTACGGCCACGGCCTGCTGTTGCGCCCGGTGGCAGAGCGGAACCTTCCCCCTGTGCCCGGCATGGACATTGACAAGCAGATCCTGCAGCAGCACCTCGCCACCTGGAACGCCATACAAACGGAGCTGGAGGGATAAAGACATGGGCATCTTTGGCAAGAGAAAGGACAAGGGACACTACAACATTCTCACGGGAGACTATGTGCCCTCCTTCCTTCCCAGCTTCGGGATGGGACTGCACACCTTCGTGACCACCGACTACCGCATGAACAAGCCCGAGGAGATCCGCAGCTTCTACGAGGAGACTGAGGAGAAGCTGAGCGAGATCATGGCAACCTGTGACCGGCATAGTGTAGGCAACGAGTGCGACTGCTATATCGACAGCGCCACGGAACACAACTGGGCCCTCCACCAGGCGGAGGTGGCCGAGCACGAGGCCCAGATCGCTCGCATCCGGTCGGCCATCCAGATGCGCAAGGAGGATCTGGACAGGATCATCGGACCGCTGCAGGACAGGGCAGACAAGCTCCGGGCCGAGATCCAGCCGCTGGTGTCGCTGCGCGCCCAGTTTCAGGTCCATTTGGGCAGCCGTAGCCTTTCCATCGGCCTGCCCATCACCATCCTGGCCATGATCGTGGATGCCATTGTGAACATGAGCTATCTGCAGTCGGTACTGCTCAGCAACAGCATCCTGCTGTTCATCACGGTGATGGGCATGTCGGTGGCGTCCGACCTCTCCATGTGGGCGCTGGGAACATTCCTTTCCCACAAGCAGGAGAAATTTGTCTCCAAACCGTTGTTCTACGCCATTTGCGCTGGTTTGCTGTCCATGTTTTTGCTCTCGGTGGTCTCGTCGGTGATGATCCGCTTCGGCTCCATGGATATCACCTTTGCCAGCATCGGCGGGGACGGGGATCTGATCGCCAAAACGGCGCCCTACACTCTGGCGGAGTACGGCATCACTTTAATCACGTCCTTCCTGACCACGGCGACAGGTCTGTTGAGTTTTGCCTTCTCCCTCGATTCCAAAGCGTATCTGGTGTCGGTGCGGGAACGGAAAGAGCGGGAGCTGGAGCAGTGCACCGCCCGGCTGGAACCGCTGCTGAACGAGCGCGCCCAGCTGGAAGAGGCACAGGACCCGCGCCTGCGGGACGAGGGGATGCGGACTGCAGCGGAACACCAGATAGAAGCCCTTCACCGGGGACTGAAACTCCATGCCCGCAAGCTGATGACGGTACAAAACAAGGACGCTGACTTTACCCAGCAGATGGGCCAGTCGGGCAGGCAGGTCCTGACCGAAAGCCTGCCCGATGCACCCCGTTCTGCTTCCACAATCAGCCTGACCAGGGCTGGCTGAGAACAAGGAGGATACCATGAAACTGTTCCATTGGATACTCGCACTTGCCATGGTAGCGGCACTGCTCTGCACCGGCTGTAGCAGCAGCCAGCAGACCGAGCCGGTGAACATTGCGTTCCTGGTGGGCATTGCCGACAAAGAGTCCATGTTGAATGAAGGAATTGATGAGCTGCAGCAGCTGCCCGCCATGCCGGGAACCAGCTATGCTTTTATCTCCATCGAGGGAGTCCCCGTGAGCATCGGGACGCCGGGAGTCATTGCCGACCTGACCCAGCGGGGGTATACCAGCGAGATGATGAAGCGGGTGGAAGCGGGAATCCGGGCGGATCTCATGACCGAACTGCGGTCGTACCGGCCGGTGACCGAGGGCATTGATCTGGCTTCTGCCATCCAGCTGGGTGTCCGTCAGCTGCACGCCCAGGCCGATGGCCAGCGGAAGAACATTTTGACACTCTACTGTAGTGGAAAAAGTACCCGGGGTCTGATTAACCAGGTGGAAACACCCATCTGCCGACTGGATGTGGAAGGCTCGGTGTCCGCCATTGCGGACAAGATGGGAGTGGACATGTCCGACGTGGACCAAGTCATCTGGTACTGCTGCGGAGACTTCACGGGGGAAGGCCAGACGCCCCTTTCCGGTGAGGAGAAGGACACTCTCAAGCAGTTCTATCGCTCCCTTTTCGTGGCTCTGGGCATGCAGGAGGACAACATTGTCTTTCGGGACGATCTGCCGGAAAGCGAGTGCTACCAGTTCGACGATACCCCGGTTCCCTGCGTGGAGGCAGCCGGGCAGGAATCAGGCCTGCAGGAGCTGGATACCGTGGACTTTGCCCGGGAGGATGCCCTCCAGACGCCGGTAGTCCTTCCGGAGGAGACCGTTGAGTATCAGCCGGACTCGGCGGAGTTTCTCCACCCCCAGGAAGTACAGCAGGCCATGGAGCCGCTGGTCGCCTTTCTGCAGGAACATGCTGACGTGCAGGTCCTTCTCTATGGCGGCTGCGCGGGGGACAGCGACACGCCGTACAGCCTGCAGCTGGGAAGGGAACGTGCCGAGAGCATCCGACAATATCTGATTGACTCGGGCATCGAGGAAGCAAGGCTCACTGCGGTTTCGGTCCCGGTGCAGCAGAACCCCTACCATGTGTACGGCCTGGGCACCGACTCGGAGGAGGCCAGCGTCAACCGGCACACGGTGATTGTGGATGCGTCCACCGACTTTGCCCGTCAGATCCTGCAAAATGCCCAGTGACAGAACAGGAGGAAGCAACCATGTTTCATCCCGAAAATAGCCATATTGACCCGGAAACTGGCAATGTTTCCTACCGCGGTCCCCTGGAACGGAACAAGGGCAGCCACGCCCATATGCCTGCCCGCACCGAGGCGTACCTGCCGGGGGACGAAAAAGGCCATGTGAACGCCAGTTCCCTGGCCGGCGTCAATGACCGCACCAATGTGGTGGCGCAGAATCATGATGTCAACCGCTATTCCTTTGGCCAGGTTGAGCGGGGAGAGCGGGCGGCGCTGAAAAGCGGGGCCTCCATCGAGAGCGAAAAGACCGCCATTGTCAACGGTCTGCCCGGGGACCGACCGCAGAACTTCACCATTTCAGATACGGTGACCTATGCCGACGGACACACAGAGCAGATCCATCATTCTTTCGTCAACGCCTCCTACGCCGAACAGCAGGCATGGAATGACCTTGCCGCCTCGCTGCCGGATACCTTTGAAGCCCCCAATCCCGGGGACGGGCTGCGGGATTCCATGAGCGCCGGGGCGTATGCAGAGCTGATGGAAGAGACGGATGCCAAACTTCCCGGCCTAGCGGCAGAGTATGCCCCCGCTGATTTCAGCGGCCTGCCTGCAGGGGGAGAGGTGGATGGGGGGAGCTGGGAAGGCGCGGCGTCCGCCGACGCCGATGCCGGCCCGGACGCTGACGGGGAGACGGATGCGTCCGCCTCTCCCGATCCAGACGCTGACGGAGATTTTGTATGAGGAGGGAAACGAGATGGGATATGGGATTCCGGCCTCCATGAAGGGAGCGGTGGTTTCCGCCTGGCCCGGCGGCATCGGGGGCATCCCGGCGACGCTGGCCAACGGAACGCCGGTGAAGATCCCTGTGCTGCAGGGGGTGAATGTGCTGACATTTGGAGTGGTGGGCACCGGGAAAACCCGCTCCTACACCCTGCCCGCAGCGGAATGCCTGCTGCGGGCGAACCCCCGCATGCTGGGGGTGTTCTTTGAGATCAAGAGGTCCTTCATCGACCATTTTCTGCAGCCCGGCGACAAAGTGATTACCCAGGACCCGGGGGCTGTCCGGCCGGAGAACCTGTTTCGCCCCAACCTGATCCGGGAGATCCGCCAGGCGGCGGACCGGGAGGCGGAGATGCGCCAGCTGGCTGACTTTTTGTTCGGGGACCTGCTGCAGGACACCATGGCTCTGGCGTGGATACAGTCGGCGCGGGATGCGTTCATCGGGATTCTGCGGGTGATTGTGGACCTCTATCCGGATCAGGACACCAGCAACTGGGAACTGGTCAATGCACTGCGCCAGATGTCCATGGAGGAGATTCTGGGCTATCTTGCCAGACATCCCCGCAATGTCTCTGTGCTGAAAAAAGACTTCAACTATGATCCCGCCTGCCCGACACACTACAGGCCCCACCGCCGGGCTGCCGACATTCTGTTCTTTTTCAATCAGGTACTGGAAAAGTTCAGCGGTGCGTTTGAGTCCCGGGGCCGGGACACCATCAGCGATTATCTGGCTGGGAAATACGGCCGCAACCTGTTTTTCCTGTATGATCTGGCCTCGGCGGAAATCAGCCGCCCCTTCATGCTCTACTACCTGAAAAAGCTGAAGGATTTCAAAATGTCCAACCGTAAGGACCAAACCCCGCCCCTGCTCCTTGTGCTGGACGAGATCGACAAGATGTGCGATGGCGGCAAAACGGCGGATTTCGGCCTGTTTCAGGCGGTGAACTTGGGGAGGGAGTATGGCCTGCAGATCCTGCTGACCAGTCAGAGCGTGGAAAATCTGTATGGACTCAGCCCCGATTTCAATCCCCACGGCACCATGGGCGGGTTGGCCGGATTTCCCATGGTGCTGTCCTTCCGGCCCGGAGACCCCACCACCATCAGCACCCTGCAGACGCTGTTCGGCTCCGACTACAGGGAACATCTGGTCCTGCCGCCCTCCCGCTATGGCTCCGCCGAGAGAAAGCTCGAGCGGGAACCCCTGGTGACCGACCGGGCGTTCGCCGGGCTGGATACCGGCGACTGCTATGTGAAGATCGGTGCCTGTCCGCCTCAGAAGGTACACATCCTGTATCCCGTACAAGGAGGAGATGCACCATGAATTATCTGCAGTATATCCACTCCTTTGACCAGGGAATCCCGGGAACTGCCGACCTTCACTTTCTGGTCAGCGGCGCGGACGGCCTGGTCCGGCAGGCGGTGGGGGAAAGCCTTCTCCGAACCTGCCGTGCCGGGGGCAAGACCCTGATCCTGGTGGACAATATCCAGGGCGAGGAAATGCCCACGGCATCCTTCGGATGGGGTCCGGTGACCGATATCCGCAGCGGCAAGGTCAGCCTGTGCCCCAACCTTCTGGACGTGTCCACCCTGACCGGGAGTCTGCGGCTGCGGGGGTTCCTCTCCGACCTAGGCATGGATGGCCTTTCCTCCATGAAGGTGGTGGCCTATATCCAGTTTGTGAAGGAGACGGAACGCCGTCTGGGCAACATGGCACCGCTCACGGTGGAGAAGCTGGAGGAGTACAGCGGAACCATGCTGGTGAGGTGGAAGCTGGAGCAGCTGGTGGAGCGGGGCAGGATTGACGAGGCCGACCGCGACTGCTTGCTGGGCAGATACGCGGAGGTCAGTGCCGCCGCTGCGGATTTTGAGATGGTGCTTCCCCTGGTGGGGCCGCTGCTGAAAGGAAGCCCGCTGGCTGGGGAAACCGCCCTCCGCGTTCCCCTGGGTGCCTTCTCCTGTGACCCGTCGGTGCAGAAATTCTTGGGCAGGCTCACGCTGGACTATGTCCGGGGCAACGCTGCCCGCTGTTTCCTGCTACTGGTGGATGACGGCAAAAGTACCGGGCGGGAGGTGTTTCTGCACATTCTGAAAAATCTGCCCCCTGCCACAGCGGTCCATCTCTTTTCGGCGGACATCTTTTCCCTGGAAGAATCGGCGCTGAACGTGGTGATGGGCACCTTCCCCGTCCGCATCTATACCCGGCATGAGAATATGGCCTCCGCGGAAAAGATTCAGGCACGGTGCGGCCAGATGGATGTGGTGTACAAAAGCAAAGCCGTCACGGTGGACAAGCGGCTACGGGCCAACTCTCCCTGGGATCTACTGCTGGGCAACAATCGCACCGAGACACAGACCCGGAACACGCCGGTGAAAGAGTACCGTTTCCGCAAGGAGAAGATTGCAGCCCTTACCCCGGGAACAGGGATTGTGGATTACCGGGGAAGTCAGGTGCTGTTTTCCTTTTGACAGTCTCCGCTGTGCACCAAGAAGAAGGAGGGATCGGTCATGACGAGAGTGACCTGTATGGGCAAGGTGGCCGCTGTGCTGGCCCTGGATTTTGTGGTGATGGCTTCGGCTCTGGAGCAACCGGCTGTGGCCGGGGTCCTCACGGGGATCGTTGCGCTGTATGTCTGGCTGGGGGGATACATCGCCCTGTTCCAGGAAGGGGCGGTGGCCTGCGACAAACTGCCCGCCTTTGAAAAGGGCCGCCTGCAGGCGGCCAAGGCGATGCTGGCGGAGGATGTAAAGCATACCAGCGGGAGGGATATTTCCAGGCTGAAGCTCTATCTGATTCCCGATGACAGGGATATGCAGGCAACTGCCTACGGTGCAAACTGCATCAGCGTGACCCGGGGAACCTTCGAGAATGCCGACCCTATTACTCTGAACGCGGTTCTGGCCCATGAAATCTCCCATACCCTCCACTGTGACCCGGAATTTTCCCGTGGGGTGTTTGCGTCCATTGTGCTGCTGATGGGCACCATCAGCATGATGTCCCTTGTCCTGGTGGGAATCCTGTTCCTTGTCTTTGCCGTGCTCAGCGGGTTCCGCTCCTGGCTGGGGGTCATGGTGTTCCAGGGAACTGCAAAACTGGTGACAGGATTTTTCAGCCTGCTGCAGCGCTGTGTGGTGGCCGTCTACCAGGCCGTTATGGGCCTGGTGAGCCGCCAGGCGGAATACCGCAGCGACCTGTATTCCTGTACCCTTGGATACGGGGCCCAGCTGGCTCATTTCCTGGCCGTTGCGGCTCCGGAGGAAGACCGCCCGCTGACCATCACCGAAGCCCTGTATCGCAGCAGCCATCCCCCCACCGAAAAGCGCATCGCGCGCCTGGAGCAGGCGCTGAGCCGGGAAACGAAATTGCAATGAAGAAAGAGGAATTGTTTATGAATCCATCCACTGCCGCCCTTGCCTTTGACCATCTTTGTATCCCCTACCGGGAACATCCTTTTAAGGATGGAACCCTGTATTTTTGCCGGCTGCCGAATCATGGAATTGTGGATCTGTTTGTGGGGGTACGAGGAAACCTTTGCCTGTGGTGTTTTGTGGGAAGCGAGTCCCCGGCGTATGCTGGGACCCGCATGGAATTCCAAGGGCAGGGGCAACCTTCCCTCACCGCAGGAATGGAAATCACGGAGGAAGGAGACCGCCGCCTTTATATGGAGCAGCAGTGTGACGATGATACACAGATGGAGGAGAGCGTCCGCAGAATGCTTGCTGCCTTTTCCCGCATGCTCGCCTACCTGCATCCCACTGCACAGGAGAAGAAATGACAGAATGTGAAAAATCACAGCACAACGCTGTTCTACTTCCAGTTGGTTGCGGAATTTTTCCGGATGGGGTACGCTGAAAACAGAACCAGGGCGGCTGCCGGACCCCATGGGGCAAGGAAAAACCACCCGGAAAGAACACAGGACCATGGTGGACAAAAACAGGGTACCTGAACACCGAACTTTCCAAATATGGCTCGAATGTGGTGCTGATTTACGGGGATGGTTCCATCAAAAAGAATGGAATCTATGACGAGGGCATCGAGATTGCCCGTTAGCACCAGGCGGACCTGCTGCTGGCCGTGGGCGGCAGCTCGGCGTGCGACTATGCCAAAGCTGTTTCCGTTGCGGTCAACTGCAAAGAAGATCCTTGGGAGAAAGATTATCTGCGTTTTGAGGAGCCGGACTGCGAAAAGCGAGCTTGTAAACGTGCGCGATTTTTGGGCGTGCAATACACTTCCTTATGCGGCCATATCATCCGTGTATGCCGGGCCGTACAACAATCAATTTGAGCAAGCGTTGTAACGCTGCGCCCAACAACATCATGGCGGACGGCATCCATTCTAATGCTCCAATGCGAGTATATCAGACTTTGGAAGTTTGCCATTACCACAGGCAAGAAGATAAGCCGCTGCCCTGTTGGCAAAGCGGTGTGTCCTGGACGTGTCCCACTCCGCCAACCGCACAATCTCCGTTGCGCTTCGCTCAAAATCGAACTGAATCTCACCCCATTCGCCGTCGTTGTCCACCTGATACAGGTAGACAGCGGCGGCGATTTTCTGTTTTCTGCGGGTCTGTGATTGCCGTTTCAAGCGGACCATGTGGATGACGCCCGCCTCTGTTAACAGACAGGCCAGATGTTCCACCGCCCGGCGATAGGCGCGTTCCGCCCCTCTGGCGGTACTGCCCTCAAACTGCACCGCCAAGTCCTCAAAGCTCATGCGGGTGCTGAGCGAGCTCACCCGCCCGCAGGTCATGCAGATGGCGTTCCGCTTTTCCAAAAGGGTCTGTTCCCGGTAATCCAGCTTTTCAAATGCCTCTCGAACAGCCTTGGCCCGGATACCGTTCCAGAGAATATCCGCATAATTCCAGCTGTCATCCCGGCTTACATCCTCTCCGGTCTCCTCCCCCTCCTCGTCCTGCACTGTCTGGTAGAAGGGCACCCTGCTGCGGTTGCGCTGTGCCAACGCCAGGTACTCTGCGGCAGTCGTTTTGGTGCAGTTCTGTCGGTTGGCATATTCGGCGATGACATCTTTTGCGCTCTTGCCAGAATTGTTGTAGAGCCAGGCGATCCCACGGGCGGCCTTGAATTCGTCCAGAGATTTGAAAGAACCGGCCTCTTCCTGGCGGCGGCACTCCAAAAGTGCGTTGCCGATAAAATAATGGGCATAGGTCAGAAAGTCTGCCTCCTTCGCCGGGTCATAGCCCGGAAGGCAGTCCAGTATGGCGAGGACACACCCCATTTTGTAGTCCAGAAATCGCTCCGGGTCATAGCGCTCCAGCCCCTCCCGCATCAGGAACCGAAAAATGCGGCCATTGAGCCGGGTTTCATAGTGGTGCAGGAAGAAGGAAAAGTAGTCCAGGTTTCGCTCCCGCAGGGCGGCAGTGATGTAATCGTTGAGCGTTTCTGCCTCCGGCGGCTGCGGGTCAAGCTGAAAGACGCGCGCCGCCTCCCGCATAGTCAGCCCCTCCGGCTGGGCCAGAAAACCATATCGGGCGCAGTAGCCGTCCAACGCCCAAGTAAATTCCACTTCCGCCATTTCCTCACCGCCTTCCTATGGCACTACAAAGCCATTCGTCTCTTTGCCTCTGCAAGCAGGGCCTCCTGGGTCATTTCCTGCTCGTATCTGGTGCTGGCATAACTGTGGTCAGAGATTGCCCGCAGCATCTTATCCTTTGCCAGCTTTTTCATCACTTTGGCCAGTTCCGCGTCCAGCTTCCCCCGGCGGGTACTCTGGAGGATGGTATTCATCCGCCGGGTATAGACCGCCTTAATGGGGTGGTCTGCCGCCAGCTCCCGCTGTTCCCGCCCCCGCAGGTTGCCGATCTGACGGCACGTCCGGCCCCGCTTGTCTCCCGGAGCCAGGCCGCCGCAATATTTGGTGTGCCGGGCATCGGTGGTCAAAAACCACCGCCCGCAGATGGGACACTGCCTGGGCGCATGGCCCACGCACAGGCCCTCGAACAGGTCGGAGCGGAACATCCCCACAAAACTGACGTAGTGCATCCGCTTCACCAGCTGCGGTTCCGCTGTGCCGGGGCGAATGGCGGAGACGTACTGTACCGAGGCGTTGGTCAGGGTCATCCAGGAGGGATTGCCGTCAGAGAGTGTCGCTTCCTCTTGGAAGAACTGCCCGAACAGGGCTGCATAGCCCTCTGCCGTGCGGTCGTGGCCGGGTTCATTCAGCTGCCGGGCAAACGGGAGCAGGGCGTTCTTGTACTGGCGGAGGGAAAAGCTCAGATGTCCCAATACCTGGGTCATGCGGATCAGCTGCACCGCCAGGCTGTACTTGCCGGTCAAGGTGCAGAGCAGCTGCTCCTGCTGGGAAAGCTGCAAATAATCTTTGGCATCTTCCAGATACGCGGCAGAGAAAACCTCCGCCAGCTTCTTCCCAAAGTCGCTGTCGGACAGCTGGGAGAACGGCGGCGTGGCATCCATGAAGGAGAGGATGTCACCGGCAGCGCCCTGCACCCGGGGCAGCAGCGTCAGGTCCACCGTCCCTGTGTTCATCCCTTGCAGCAGGCGGTTCATCGTATCACAGGGCGGGGTAAGGGTTTCAATCGCTTCATCCGAGATATTCAATACCTCGCAGCCAATGGTCCCTGTGGGCATGGCGCAACCCTCGTAAGTCACGGTATCCTGCCAGAAATCCAGCGACAGCACTGCATGGTTGATGATCTTGTCCATCGGCCCCCTCCTGTCATGTTTTTCTTTTTCTATCATAGCACACAGGCATGGGTTTGTCATGTTTTTTGAAACGGCTCTGTCATGCCATCAGCCTGTTTTTTTCGATTTTCCCCATATCCTTTCTGCCGTGATGCACGCTGATGAGATCAACCGGGCCATGTCCGAGGCGCTGGGCCAGGAGGTGTATCACTACCACCTCCATGTGGTCTATGTGCCGGTGGTGGAAAAACAGATCCTTTGGAGCAAACGCTGCAAGGACAAGTCTTTGGTCGGCACAGTGAAGGAGACCGTCATGCAGGTCAGCCGGAGCAAGAAATGGATGTCCAAGCCCGCCCTCGATGCCAATGGAAACCCGGTCTTGCAAAAGAACGGAAAGCCCGTCTTGAAAAAGTCCTACAGTGTGCTGCAAGATGATTTTTTCCATTTTATGCGCGCCGCCGGGTATACCGATGTGGAACGCGGCGAGCGAGGCAGAACCGAAGAGCATCTGACCGTGACCCAGTTCAAGGTGCAGGCGGAGCAGCAGCGGCTGGAGGCTGTGACCGCCCAGGTGGCCCAGGCGGAGCATATGCTGTCCCAGCGGTATCAGACCGAGCAGCAGGAGCTGGCGGAAAAGATCGAAAAGCTGAACGCCGACCTTGCCGCCCAACAGCAGAGCGCCGTGGACGCCGAAAAATGGGTGAACCTGATCAAGCAGTATGTGAATCCCTCAGAACTGACTGCCGAACTGCTGAATGCCTTGATCGAGAAGATCATCGTCCATGAAGCCGTGAAAGACGAAAGCAACACCCGCACCCAAGAGATCGAAATCTACTACCGTTTTATCGGCAAAGTGGAGTAAAAACGCAAATGAACCATTTGTCTCTTTAAGTTGGGGAAACCGGCACCTCGGACCCCAACACCTCCAACCTGATCGCGCTGGCCAAGCTGTATGGTATTTCGGCGGAAGAGCTGCTGAAAAACGTGGAACACTCTGCCGGAACCGCCAAACCGAACGAAGGCAGCGAGAAAACCGTGTAAAGGCAATACCGCATAATTCTAAGTGCCGATACGGCGAGCGAGGTGCGGCA
>ENA-UONZ01001600-UONZ01001600.1-human-gut-metagenome-genome-assembly--contig:-C93old-NODE-1600-length-23091-cov-4.875326_pt1 | contig 23091 bp, 19 predicted proteins | sample MGYA00242468_ERZ724015 | MGnify/ENA metagenome assembly ERZ724015
AGCAAGAAGCCCCCACTTCAAAATCTGTGATTTAAGTGGTGGGAGCATGTCACAAGGTGTATGATAAGGTTTATGAATGACTGAAGGGAATGGATATAAATTATGAAACGTATGCTTTTAACAACATTATGTTATATAGAAAAGGGTGATCAGTATCTGATGTTGCATCGTGTCAAAAAAGAGCATGATATCAACAAGGATAAGTGGATCGGTGTTGGCGGCAAGTTTGAGGACAAGGAAAGTCCGGAGGATTGTCTGTTTCGGGAAGTACGTGAAGAAACCGGACTGACTTTGACGTCATGGAAGTTCCGGGGCATCATCACTTTTGTGACAGACCGTTATGAGACAGAATTTATGCACCTTTATACAGCGGATGACTGGGAAGGTGAGATGATCGAGTGCAATGAAGGCAATCTGGAGTGGCTGGACAAGAAAGAAGTATTTAATTTGAAAGTCTGGGAGGGAGATAAGATCTTTTTCTGGCTGATGCAGCATGATGCACCATTCTTTTCACTGCGGTTGGAGTATGTGGGAGATGAACTGGTTTCTTATGCGATGAATGGCGTGTATCACAATCAACAGTATCCGGGACAGAATATGTATCAGGAATTTCTGGATACGTATGAAAAATAAAAACCCAAAAGGCTATTGTATGAAATCCTTTTCATACGGTAGCCTTTTTGTGTGATATCACAAAGTGGTTCAAAATCTCAGAAAATCACATCTTATCAATGAATTCTTCAATCGAATGACAGCGTGCTGCGTTTTTAGTCCATTGTCTGAGGGTATCAAGATTTGTCTCTGTTGTAATTTGTTGTCGGGAATAGTGCCCATTTCTGATAGAAGATCAAGAATATCTTCAATTCGGGTTAAGCGTTGGCCTTCTTCTAGACCTTTTTTCCAACCTTCTTCTTGTAGATTTTTTAAGTGAATTTCCCAGGCATATTCAGAAAATAGCATAGATAATACCTCCGCTTTATTCCTAATCAGAAAATCTTTAAGGACATTATTGCAGATGCATTCTTCAACGGACTTTTCCACAGCGCGTTCCCGGGTGTAGCCGGAAGATATGTATTGTCGAACGGTATCCACAAATAATGCGTAGTCATGCAATGTCTGGCATTTCTTCATGAGAGCTTTGTTATGACCATAGTTGATGTTGAGCATAACCGCACATACCTCCAGGTGATTTTCAAGATGATCATCCGAGAAAGAATTGCTGAGCTTAAGTACCTGGCGGTCAGGCTGTTCGGATGTTCCGTTGTAGAATACAAAGAACTGGGCTCTTGGAAGCAACAGCTGCGTTGAGGAATAAAGATCCAATCCATTATCCAGAATATAGTCTTCATACAATCTGGAAAAGTAGATGAGTCCACGTACAGGCATATACAGACTGGATAAAAAAGTTCTGTTCAGTGATTGAGAAATTGTCTTAGCAGATAAAGATGCTGCAGTGCGCCTTTGGTCTGCTGCTTTATCAGGTGTAAATATTGATGGCTGCCATTGTGCCATAAAATCCACCTCCATTATATCATAAGCATGCGCATATACAAATCAAAAAATCTCCATTATGTCATGCGCATCGTGTAAAAATAGCATAACATAACAAAAACAAAAATGCATTTATCAAAAATCGCATTTTACGACATGAGAAGATAAAATTCGACAATGTATAAGATGGGCAGGATAAATCATAGACATAATCAAATTTTTTTGTCTGAAATCTTGTCTGCTACAAATAATATATGCTATACTAGAACAAAGTGAGTTGTGAAACAGGGCGACAAGTCCTGTTTTTTTAGGCCAACAAGGAGGTACAATATGAGTAAAACAAAAGTCTGGATCATTGGTGCCAAAGGAAGACTTGGCAGTACCATTAGTGATGCCCTTGACCGTATGGCATACAATGTACTGACATCGGATATGGATGTGGATATTACCGACATGGATAGTGTGACGGCATTTATGGACATGAGCCATCCGGCGGTCGTCATTAATTGCGCAGGTTATAATACCCATAACTGGCTGGAAGAGGATATGGTGAAGGCGTTCAGAGTCAATGCTATTGGTGCGAGAAATGTTGCTTCTGCATCCCGTAAAGTGGGCGCAAAACTCATTCACATGTCAACAGATGACGTATTTGACGGACGGGGGAATGAACCACTGAATGAATTTGATACAGCAACTCCGGATACAATTTTTGGTAAATCCAAGCTGGCGGGAGAAAATTTTGTGCGTGAATTGAACCCGAAGCATCTGATTGTTCGTAGTTCATGGGTTTATGCCAAAGAGGGCAGCTGCTTTGTAAATTCTGTGATTCGTCAGGCAAAAGAAGGCGGTGTCATTCAGGTGGCAGCAGAACAGTACAGCAGTCCGACAAGTGCCAAAGTGCTTGCTGATTTTGTTATGAAGATGATTGATGCCAATGAATATGGTATTTATCATGCTTCCTGTGAGGGGTGCTGCAGCCGCGTAGAAGCAGCAGAAGAGATCCTTCGATGCATGGGGCAGGATCCGACAGGCAGAATTGAGGAAATATCTGCCGAAGCAGGCAAGAACAGCCCGAGAAGGACAGATCTTCAGAATCTGATGATGAAGGTAACCGGAATTTACCAGATGCCTGACTGGAAAGATGCGATGCGGGATTATATTCAGGAATTGAGGGGGTAGGAAAATGGCAAAAGAAAAAAGCAAAAAGAAGCTGGGAATGACCACACTGATTTTTATCGGTTTATTCCTTGGTGCATTTACCGGTATTATTTTGTATTACTTTGTTCCGGGCGGATACATGAGAGATACCGTGTTGGTGGATGGTGTATTTTATGTTGTCGGACAGGGCTTTTTAAGACTCATGCAGATGCTGGTTGTACCGCTTGTATTCTGCTCCCTGATCTGTGGTAGTGCGGCTATTGGTGATACGAAGACCCTTGGCAAAGTCGGTGTGAAGACCATTGTATTCTATCTTTTTACAACGGCTCTGGCGATTTCGATCGCCCTTGCGGTGGGAACGATTGTCAAACCGGGACTTGGACTGGATACAGCTGCGATTCAGACACAAGATATCACTGTAGCTGAGAGTACGACTCTGACAGAGACGTTATTAAATATCATTCCGACTAATCCCATTGGAGCATTGGCGAATGGTACCATGCTTCAGGTGATCGTATTTGCACTTTTTGTCGGCATTATTCTTGCAAAACTGGGAGAAAGAGTGGAAGTTGTTTCTAACTTTTTTGCACAGTTCAATGATATTATGATGGAGATGACCAATATGGTCATGATGGCAGCGCCGATTGGCGTGTACTGCCTGATTGCCAGAACATTTTCCAATATCGGTTTTTCGGGATTTATTCCGATGGCAAAATATATGCTCCGTGTACTTGGAGCACTGGCGATTCATTGCCTTGGCAGTTATTCTGCATTGATGGCAATCTTTACAAGACTGAATCCGTACAGATTTATCCGTAAGTATTTCCCTGTTATGAGTTTTGCTTTTTCAACAGCAACATCTAATGCTACGATTCCGATGGCAATTGAGACCCTGGATGAAAAAATTGGTGTATCCAAGAAGATTTCATCATTTACGATTCCGTTGGGAGCAACGATTAATATGGATGGTACAGCAATCATGCAGGGTGTTGCCGTCTGCTTTGCTGCCCAGGCATTTGGCATTACTTTGACACCGACGGATTATCTGACTGTTATCGCAACGGCAACATTAGCTTCCATTGGTACAGCAGGTGTGCCGTCTGTTGGTTTGATTACATTGTCTATGGTATTTGCTTCTGTTGGGCTTCCTGTAGAGGCCATTGCCATGATCATGGGTATTGACCGAATCCTGGATATGGCCAGAACAATGGTTAATATTACGGGTGACGCAATGTGTACGGTCATTGTGGCGAATCAGGACGGTGCACTGAATCGGGATGTATTTAACAGCAAATAAAAGAACTGAATAAGTATATTGTGTATAAAAGGTATCCGTGTTGATAAATGCGGATACCTTTTGTCTGTTACATCCGTTTCAGTTCAGGGAGAACTGTGGCGAGCATTACGATGAAGCAAAGACTGCCGCCGATAACATTGGAGACGGGTTCGGCCATAAAAACGCCGTTTGGGCCAATGTTCAGGGCATAAGGCAGGATATAAGTCAGGGGCACCACAATGATGACTTTACGCAGTATGGAGAAAAAGATGGCATATTTCTTCTTGTTGAGGGCTTTGAAAATTGTTTGGCCCACATATTGCAGCAGCATGAAGATAAATGCAGTAAAATAAAGTTTCATGGCGGGGACGGTATCGGTCATCAGGGCCTGATCCGAGCTGAAAATACCGATCAGGAAGCGAGGTGCAGCCAGAATCACGCTCCAGATGAGCAGCGTATAGATCAGCGCTAAAACAGCCATGGTGATACCGGCCTGACGTATTTTTTGGGGGCGTCTGGCACCGTAATTGTAGCTGATGATCGGCGAGGAACCTTCTGTTATGGCGTAAATCGGCGTTTCGACCATCTGACGGACACTGGTGATGATGGTCATAACGGATATGTAGACATCACCGCCTGTAACGGACAGGACATTGTTGGCGCAGATAGTGACAAGACTGTTGGTCAGCTGCATAATAAATCCGGCAGTTCCGAGGCTGACGATATTTTTGGCATCTTCACCGCAGGATGCCAGTTCGGTTTTGGAAAGAAAACGGATCCGATATTCTGCTTTGTAGTGTAAAAAGTACAAAACAAAGGTAGCAGACAATGTCTGCGAAATAACCGTGGCAATGGCGGCGCCTTTGATGCCGAGTCCTAATACAAAAATAAACAGCGGATCCAGCAGAAGGTTGGTGATAGCGCCGATGATAACGGAAATCATGCCGGTTGTTGCATAGCCCTGGGCATTAATGAAAGGATTCATGCCGGTGGCAGCCATGGATGGAAATGTACCGAGCAGATAGATCATCAGGTAGGGGTATGCATAGACCAACCCGGCATCAGAAGCACCAAAAAGTACCAGAATCGGTCTGGCAAAGAGCAGTCCTGCGATCATCAGGATAACTGCGCATAATGCCAGCAGGGTAAAGGATGTATTCATCAGAAGTCCGGCTTTCGCATGATTGCCTTTGCCGCGTTCAATGGAGAAGATCGGCGCACCGCCGGTGCCGAACAGGTTGCTGAAGGCTGTGATAATGACAATGATCGGGAAACAGAGTCCAACAGCGCCGAGAGCCGTGGTGCCAACGTCAGGGATACGGGCAATATAGACACGGTCAACGATATTGTAGAGAAGACTCATGATCTGGGCTACAAGCATCGGCAGAGCGGCTTTCAGAATGTTGCTGACGATATTGCCATTTTCAAAATCAATGCGTTTCATAAAAATCATTCCTTGTTTACAAATTTTCTTGATGTAGTATAACATGAAATGAACTATATGAAAAATATTGTTTTTATATCTATCCTATAGATTTTTTATATAGAAGAACACCAATTGAACAGATTATGAAGGAAACCGGCCTTACAAAATCTGAAATCAACAACCTTTAAACTTACATCAGGAAGAATATTAGGAATCAAAACGAAAGAAAACTGTAAAGAATGAACGTGTCTGCTATGAATTCGTTCATTCTTTACAGTTTATTGAGATTTGGGAAAGTTTTGCCCTTTATAACTCCGGATGCCGTTTAAAGTAATCCTTTGTTTCGTTTCTTACCACGCCATTCAATGCCAGCAGCGCGATTAAGTTCGGGAATGCCATCAGTGCATTAAAGATATCGGCAATGTTCCATACGGCAGCAACGGTCATATAAGGGCCGATGAAAACGCAGATAATGTACAGCCAACGGTAGGTTTTGACAGCTGTCTGGTTTCTGTTCAGAAGATATTCCAGACAACGTTCGCCATAGTAATCCCAGCCGAGGATGGTTGTAAATGCGAAGAATACAAGGCAGAGCATCAGTGAGAAAGATGCCACAACCGGAGGGAACGGAAGACCCTGCTGGAAAGCAGCTGTAGTGACGGCAACACCTTCAAGGCCTGTATTCCATGTTCCGGTAATAACGATAGAAAGACCTGTCATGGAGCAGATAACGATTGTATCGATAAATGTACCTGTCATAGAGACAAGACCCTGACGGACAGGCTCTTTTGTCTGAGCGGCGGCAGCAGCGATAGGTGCGCTTCCGAGACCGGATTCGTTGGAGAAGATACCTCGCTGGATACCTTTCTGCATAGCCATGATCATAGTACCCATAGCGCCGCCGGCCAAAGCACTGCCTGTAAAAGCAGATTTCACGATGGTTACGATGGCAGCCGGAACAGCTGTGATGTTGGTGATCAGGATGATCAATGCCAGAGCTACATAAAGAACTGCCATAAAAGGCACAACAATCTGAGCAACTTTGGAAATTCGCTGGATGCCGCCGAGAACAACCAGACCGACACATAATGTCAACACAAGACAGGCGATAACGGTTGCCCATGAGTAGGTATTGCCGAACAGTGTGACGGTGTGTGCCATATTCGGATCAAAGAAATTTTTCACTGCGGAAGCGATACCATTGACCTGTGTAAAGGTACCGATACCGAACAGACCAACACCGGCACCGAAGAAGGCAAAAATTTTGGCAAGCCAACGCCATCCGTGTCCCATCCCGTTTTCAATATAGTAGAAAGGACCGCCGAGAACATGGCCTTCGTTATCGATTGTACGGTATTTGATTGCTAACAGACCTTCGGCATATTTAGTCGCCATACCGAGAAAAGCAGCAATGACCATCCAGAAAAGAGCGCCGGGGCCGCCGGCAGCAATGGCAGTTGCAACACCGACGATATTGCCTGTACCGATGGTTGCGGAAAGGGCTGTACATAAAGCTCCGAAACTGGATACTTCACCTTCGCCGCCGTCTTCATTTTTAATCATGAACTTGAGTGCTTTGCCGAGATGTCTGATTTGAAGAACACCTAAGCGGATTGTTAAGAGACATCCTGTGAACAGGATTAAGATGATCAGAGGCAGTCCCCATACGACCGCGTCCAACCAGTTGATGAGATTGTTGATTTGTGTAAACATTCTTTTTCCTCCATCCTTTTGCCTGAGAGATTTGCAGTTGGGCGTATTCAATCAAAAACACCGCAACTGTGTACACCTTCGGCGCTCTTCCTTTGTATTTTGCATGATGCATTGTGAAGAGACTCTCCTGAGTATTAATTCAGTAATACAATGAAATAAATATTAGCATAGGGGAAAAGGAAATTCAATGTATTTTTGTGAAAAAAAGAAAAAACTGTAAAATTTTGCCATGGTAGCGTAAAGATGCAAGACGGTTTCGGATATATTCCAGATATATTTTAACCGGCAGAAAGATGCGGAGTCAGCGAATTATTCTATGTTGATTGCAAGGTTGGATGTTATATGGTAAGCTAGAAATAAATCAGAAAAGTGATCAGGGAGGTGAACAGCCAATGAGAAAATCAGACAGCGTAGTGAAGCAGAAAAAGGCATCAAGTCATTTAAGCGGTCTGGACATCGTATTGAACCAGATGGTGACCATCGACCGTTCGCGAACAATGGAAGAGTTGAACCGGGCGATACAAGGCATTCTTGAATACATAGGAGAATATACGAAAGCCGGACGTGCCTATACTTTTGAATTTATAGAAAAACAGAGTATTTACCGCAACACCAGTGAGTGGTGCGCGGAAGGCGTCAAACCCCAGATGGACAATCTTCAGGCTGTTCCGTTTATGGAGATGCCATATTGGCACAGACAGTTCCTGCGTGGAGAGAAAGTGGTAATTGAAGATATAGAGGCGGCAAAGGATGAGATGCCGCTGGAATATCGTCTGCTTAAGGCTCAGGATATACATACAGTGATTGTTTTTCCGATGTTTCATACAGACACATTGTGGGGGGTTATCGGACTGGACGATCCGATTTTGGATGAATCACAGTCTTTGATCAATCTGCTGACAGTGGTGGGAAGCCATTTAGGCAGTGCTTATGACAGCTGCCATAAGTCGAATTTGCTGGATGAGAAGCAGAATGCACTGCAGGCCAGTATTGACGCATTTCAGAGGGAACAGCGATTTCTGCAGGTTCTTTGCCGGGATTACATATCCGTTTTTTTTGCAGATTTGAAAAAGGATTATCTTGAGATTCTTAAGGTTGATCCGGAGGCAAATGTTCTGCAGGTGTCGGCATCGGAAGAATATATGACACTTTCTTATAAAGAGATTATAGAGAGCTATTGTCGTCAGTTTATGATGCAGGAAGAAGCCCGGAAGTTGAAGAAAAGGCTGAATGCTGAGAGACTGATGCGAGAACTGAAGACGCGTGACAGGATTTCCTTTCGTTTCCAGAGTCTTCCGAATGGTGCAGGCCATGAATATTTTGAGGCACAGATCACCAGAATGGCCATCGATGAAGAGAATTTCAAGGTGTTGATCGGTTTTCGTTTTATTGATGACATTGTCAGTGAGAACCTGGACAAGCTGCAGTCTGCAGGACGTTATATTCAGCGGCTGGTGGATGATGTTACGGATATCAGCCAGATCGAGAGCGGACATTTTCATATTGAGCCTGCATTTTTTAATGTGATGACGTTTTTCCGTGATTTCCAGGATATAATGGGCCAGATGACAGCAGACCGAAAGCTGCATATGACCTGTCGGGCGCATGATATATTGCATCCTCAGATTGATGCAGATGCTATTCGTCTGAAACAGATCTATGTGAATCTGGTATCCAATGCTGTCAAATATACACCGGAAGGCGGCATGGTCCATTTTGAATTATATGAAGAAACATCAGACAGTCCGGGATGTGTACGTCTTGTGTCAATTGTACAGGACAACGGAATTGGTATGACAGAAGACTATATGAAGAAAATGTATGAACGTTTTTCGAGATCTGTGGATACAAGAATCAATAAAGTCCGCGGCAGCGGTCTGGGATTGGCGATTGTCAAGGAACTGGTGGATCGGATGAACGGCAGGATCGAAGTACAAAGTGCTGTAGGTGTTGGTACAACATTCAGAGTTGTCTTTGATTTTCCTTTTGAAGAAGCAGATTCCGACATGATCCTTCAGTCTCCGATGGAATCTGATCTTGAAATGGCTGGTCAGTCATCGACAGAATCTGACCTGACAGACTGTGAGGGGATGCATGTTCTGATTGCCGAGGATAATGAACTGAACTATGAAGTTGCTCATGAAATTCTGGCAATGCATGGTATTACAAGTGAGCAGGCGGAAAATGGAAAGATCTGTGTTGAAAGATTTATGGAGGCACCGGAAGGCACTTATGATGCGATTCTGATGGATATGCAGATGCCGGTGATGAATGGCCTGGAAGCGACAAAGATGCTCCGCAAAATGGATCAGTACCATGGGAATACGATACCGATCATAGCCATGACAGCGAATGTTGCCAAAACGGATATGGACAAGTGTCTTGCGGCAGGGATGACAGGCCATCTGGCTAAGCCGCTGGATATTCATGCTTTGATCGCAGCGTTGGTGTCCGTCAGAAAACGGGAAATGCAAAAATGGAGAAGAAGGATTAAACAATGGTAAAAGTATACTTGGTCGAGGATGAGATTATTATACGCCAGAGTATCAAGAACAGTATCGACTGGGAAAAAGAGGGGTATGAATTTGTCGGTGATGCCAGTGATGGTGAACTGGCATTGCCGGTGATTTTGAAGGAGAAGCCGGATATTCTGATCACGGATATCCGTATGCCGTTTATGGATGGACTGGAGTTAAGCCGTATGGTTAAAGCGGAACTGCCGGATATCAAGATTGTGATATTGAGCGGTTATGATGACTTTGAGTATGCCAAGCAGGCCATTAAGATCGGTGTAGCGGAATACCTGCTGAAACCGGTATCCTCAGCAGTTTTGCTGGAACATTTGTCGGAGATTGCCGAGAAAGTCAGAGATGAGCGGGAAGATCTGGCCTTGAAGAAAGTTTATTACCAGGAAATGCAGGAGAATGAAGAACTGATCAAGATGAAATTCCTGGGGGAATTGATATCGGGCAAATTGTCGTTGGCAGATGCCATGGAAAAAGGGAAGCGTTTCCATATGAATCTTAGCGGCCCTTTTTACAGGATTATTTTGTTCAAATTTATCCAGGAGGATCATGTGCAGGCAGAGCAGTCTGAGGCACTGGCCGAAGCCTATGAGGCTGTCGGCAATTATGTTGATGGTTTGAAAGATGCGTTCCGTTTTCAGAGAGGCGTCGAAGGCTGGGCTTTTCTTCTGACGTCCGTAGAGGAGGATATGGAAGCGCAGACAGAGCGTTTTATTGAGGGACTCAAAGAAGTAATCGCACCTTTTGAGGCACTGACCTGGTTTGGCGGTATCGGCAGTGAGGCAGCAAGACTCCGCGAGCTGAGATATTCTTTCAGGGAGGCGGATAAAGCCTTTGCCGGCCGTTTTGTGCAGGAACCGAATCAGATCATTTCGGTGGAGCAGCTGAATTATGAACAGCTGGACAATGAATTTGATGCCAATATATTTGGTGAGATCAATCAATTTGATCAGATAATTACCCGTTTCTTAAGCAGCGGTTCACGCGAAGAAGTGGAGAGCTTTGTTGGTGCATTGTTTACGGAAATTTCAGAGGATCATTTCCGATCGCTGATGATCAGGCAATATATTATCATGGACATTTATGCCACTGTTTTGGCTTTCTGCAAGAAGCTCAGGAAAGATACCGGTGCAGATGGAGAGGCTGCGGGTCAGATGGAGAGTCTTCGGGAGAACGAAGAGATTTTGAAGCGGGCTGTTTTAACTGCGGAATCTGTTGATGATATCAAGGACTACATAGGAACGCTTTTGGATCATGTCATTGAACTGCGGAATACTCTCAGCGGCCGTCGGTATTCCGATATTATCCGGACTGCCAGGAAGAGGATAGAGCAGGATTATATGTCGGAAGATATTTCCCTGAACACAGTTGCGGCGGAAGTGTGTATGAGCCCAAGCTATTTCAGCTCTGTTTTCAGTAAGGAGATGGGCAAGACGTTCATTGAATATCTGACGGAAGTCCGGATGGAGAAGGCGAAGCAGTATCTGGTCTGCTCATCCATGAAAACATCAGAGATCAGTTATGAAGTGGGATACAAAGACCCGCATTATTTCAGCTATATTTTCAAGAAGACCCAGGGCTGCACGCCGAAAGAATACAGGGCAGCAAGAAAGGGGTAAAGGATGTTTAGATATAAGAAGCTTTCCCTGAACCGCAAGATTATGATGATCGCTGCGGCGGCTATTGTACCGATGATCTGTCTTGTCTGTTATCTGCTTTGGACAATTTCCTATACGATCGGTGCGTATGCGGACATCACCAATAATGTGGCAAAGGCCAATGAATATGTCCGGGATTTCAAGGAACGGATCGACTACACCACTTACCTGGCGGTCATCAACAACAAGAAGATTGATGAGCTGGATGTGGGGACCGTGACGGTTAATGGTATTTTGACGGTGGATCCCTATGCCTATATCGATGAACTGAAAAGCGTCTGCAATGATCTGGCGCATTCTGCAACGGTTGAACTGAACAGAAGTCAGATGGTTCGCCTGAAGAATACATTGAATACACTGTCAAATTGTATTCATGAGCTGGAGAACAATATTGGCCGGGAGAATTCCTATGATCAGAATATGGCCACGCTGGATAATGATGTTTATGCACTGACATCTCTGGTGCAGTCATGTATCCGTGACTATATTTATGCAGAAACGCTGAATTTCGATCAGATCAAAGCACAGCTGGATGAGAATAATCGGGCAATTTTCTGTTTTACGATTCTGGCGTCGTTTCTTGTTGTTATTCTGACGGTAGGACTTTCTGTCAGGGCGGCTCGAAATATTACCGGTCCGATACGCAATCTTTGTATGTTAACCTGCAAAGTAGCCGGCGGTGATTTTACGGCACAGACGAAGAATGTGGAGTCAGGGGATGAAATTGCGCTGCTTATGGATAATTTCAACGATATGACCAAGGAGATCGGTCAGCTGGTGGAAGATATGAAGCGCAACCATGAGACACTGCGGCTGAGCGAGACGAAGCTTCTGCAGGCGCAGATCAACCCGCATTTCCTGTACAATACGTTGGATACAGCTGTATGGCTGGCGGAGGCGAAGCAGAACGATCAGGTAATCCGACTTCTGACTTATCTGTCTGATTTCTTCCGGACATCTTTGAGCAATGGGCAGAGTTTTATTACAATCCAGGAGGAACAGCGGCATATTGAAAGTTATCTGAAGATCCAGCAGTTCCGTTACCAGGATACGCTGGCTTACAATATTGATATAGACAAGGCGTTATATAATTTTACGATCCCGAAGCTGCTTCTTCAGCCGTTAGTTGAGAATGCCCTGGTTCACGGGATCCGCGGCAAGCGGGGGAAAGGAACGATTTCTGTGACCGGTCGCCTGGAAGGGGATAATATTGTCTTCTGTGTGACGGATGACGGTGTAGGCATGGATGAAGAAAAACTGTATAATCTCAGGAAGGCTTCCGTGGACGGAAGTACCCAGTCAGCCAATATAGCGGCCTTTGGTGTGGGCAACGTCAATGAGCGGATCCATATTTATTATGGTGAAAATTATGGTTTATTTTTCAAAAGTCAACCGGATGTGGGCACCACAGCAAGGGTTGTGATACCAACCAGAAATGTTTCATAAAAAAATATACTTTTATCATAAAAAAGTACACTTTTTTTGAATAGGTCAAAACATTCACAAAAAGTTCAAAAAATATTAACCCAAAAAAAAGAATCCTCTGTTTCCAAAATTATGGGAATAAGGTATGCTTTTCATATAAGATACTTATTGTTTCATAACTAGGAGGAGAAGAGTTTATGAAGAAGAGATTTTTAGGGGTATTATTGTCAGTAGCTATGGTTGCTGCAGTATTAGCAGGCTGTGGCTCATCAGGTGCTAAAGAAACAGCAGCACCTGCAGGCAGCGAAACAGAAGCTGCAAGCGAAGCAGCATCTGGTGAAACAGAAGCAGCAGGTAACACAGGTGACGTGATCACAGTTGGTTTTTCACAGGTTGGTGCAGAATCTGACTGGCGTACAGCTAACTCAGAATCTATGAAATCTACATTCAGCACAGAAAACGGTTACAACTTAATTTTCGATGATGCTCAGCAGAAACAGGAGAATCAGATCGCAGCAATCCGTAACTTCATCCAGCAGGAAGTTGATTACATTGTTCTTGCACCTGTAACAGAATCCGGTTGGGATACAGTTCTTCAGGAAGCTAAAGATGCAGAAATCCCGGTTATCATCGTTGACCGTATGGTAAACGTTTCTGATGACAGCCTTTACGCAGCTTGGGTTGGTTCAAACTTCAAACTGGAAGGTCAGAAAGCTTGCGAATGGTTAAAACAGTACGCAGCAGCTAAGAACATGAGTGAAGTTAACATCGTAGATATCCAGGGTACAATCGGCGCATCCGCTCAGATCGGACGTACAGAAGCCCTCAACGAAGCCGTAGAAGCTAATGGCTGGAATCTGTTAGCTCAGCAGACAGGTGAATTCACACAGGCTAAAGGCCAGGAAGTTATGGAATCTATGCTGAAACAGTATGACAACATCAACGTTGTATACTGCGAGAACGATAATGAAGCATTTGGTGCAATCGAAGCTATCAAAGCAGCTGGTAAGACAGTTGGTCCTGACGGTGACATTCTTGTAATGTCCTTCGATACAACAAAACAGGGTATTACAGATACATTATCAGGTGATATCATTGTTAACACAGAGTGTAATCCTCTTCATGGCCCACGTGTAGAACAGATTATCAAACAGCTTCAGGCTGGAGAAACACCAGAAAAACAGGCATATGTAGAAGAAGGTATCTACGCTCATGGTTCTGATGTAGCATCCGTTTCAATCGACGGTACAGATTATGAAGTTACAGAAGTAACACAGGATGTTGTAGACGCTCGTGCATACTAAAATTTATAGGAATTAATTTTCCGGGAACATAGTGATTGGCGTGGTGGAAAGAGGCAGAAGCCTGGAATGGTGCCACGCCAATTTTATGCTTATACGTTACATGTCAACTTACCTGAAATGGGAGAGATTTTAGAGAGAGAATTTGAAAGCAGGTGAATGCTATATGTCCAATGATGTTGTTTTAAGTATGAGAGATATCTCGAAAACATTTCCGGGTGTCAAAGCATTGCAGCATGTAGATTTTACGCTTCGCAAAGGTGAAATCCATGCATTAATGGGAGAGAACGGAGCCGGCAAGTCTACACTGATCAAGGTGCTTACCGGAGTACATAGTTTAGACGGCGGTGAGATCAGAATAGCGGGTTCTGATGCACCGATTATCAATAAATCCCCGCAGGATGCCCAGAGCCACGGTATCAGTACCGTGTATCAGGAAGTTAATCTTTGTCCGAATCTGTCAGTGGCGGAGAACCTTTTTATCGGACGTGAGCCGAGAAAGTTTGGTTTTATTGACTGGCATACAATGAATAAGAAAGCAACAGAGCTCTTGAAGAGTCTGGATATTGATGCAAGAGCAACTGATAAATTAGAGGAATGCTCTCTGGCGAAGCAGCAGATGATCGCCATTGCCAGAGCGGTAGATATGAAGTGCCAGGTTCTGATTCTGGATGAACCGACATCTTCTCTGGATGATGAAGAAGTTGAGAAACTTTTCGTATTGATGAGACGTCTTCAAAAAGAAGGCGTTGGTATTATCTTTGTTACGCATTTCCTTGAGCAGGTATATGCGGTCTGTGACCGGATTACTGTTCTTCGAAATGGTACACTGGTTGGAGAGTATCCTGTAAAGGAACTGCCTAGAGTAGAACTGGTTGCCAAGATGATGGGCAAGAACTTTGATGATCTGGCAGATATCAAGGGAGATCATAAAGTACTTGAGAAGTTTGAACCGGTTATCGAAGCTGAACAGGTTGGAAGAAAAGGCAGTATCAAACCGTTTGATTTTGCTGTCAACAAAGGTGAGGTTGTGGGCCTGACAGGACTTCTGGGTTCCGGACGTTCCGAACTGGTGCGTGCCATTTACGGTGCGGACAAGCCGGATACAGGTAAGATCAAGGTCAACGGCAAGGAAGTGAAGATCAATTCTCCGCTGGATGCCATGAAACAGGGTATGGCTTATCTGCCTGAGGACAGAAAGAAAGATGGTATCCTTGCTGATCTGTCTGTACGTGAGAACATCATTATCGCACTTCAGGCGAAGAGAGGCATGTTCCATCCGATGAGCAGAAAAGAGATGGAGGAAGCCGCAGACAAATATATCGATATGCTGCAGATTAAGACAGCCAGCAGAGAGACACCGATCAAGAGTCTTTCCGGTGGTAACCAGCAGAAGGTGATTATCGGCAGATGGCTTCTGACTAATCCGGATTATCTGATCCTGGATGAGCCGACACGAGGTATCGATATCGGTACAAAGACTGAGATCCAGAAACTGGTGCTTGACCTGGCCGACCAGGGCATGGCCGTTACATTTATTTCTTCCGAAGTTGAGGAAATGCTTCGTACATGTTCACGTATGGGTGTTCTCCGAGACGGCAAGAAGGTCGGCGAGATTTCCGGCGACCAGCTGACACAGGAAGGCGTTATGAAAGCAATAGCAGGAGGTGACAGCAATGAATAAGAATTCGATTAAGAAAATAACATCCATGCGCTTGTTTTTGCCAATCGTATGTCTGGTTGCTGTTTTATTAGTGAATTTGATTACGACACCGGGATTCTTCAAGATTTCCATTAATAATGGTGTTTTATATGGTTACATTGTGGACGTTGTCAACCGTGCATCCGAGCTGGTTATTCTGGCTGTCGGTATGACACTGGTTACGGCTGCTTCCGGCGGTCAGGATATCAGTGTTGGTGCAGTTATGGCTGTTGCAGCAGCTGTCTGCTGTCAGATCCTTTCCGGTGGTGAAGTATCTGTTACTGAGCTGGCTGCTCCGATGGGTCTGGCAATTATTGCAGCTATTCTGGCTTCTGCACTCTGCGGTGCCTTTAATGGTTTCCTTGTAGCCAAGATGAATATTCAGCCGATGGTTGCCACACTGATTCTGTATACAGCAGGACGTGGTATCGGACAGCTGATCACAGCAGGTCAGATTACATATGTCCGTGTGGATTCTTATAAGGTATTTGGTGGTTATATCGGCAAGATTCCTGTACCGACACCGATTTTCCTGGCGATTATCGTTGTTATCATTGTGAATCTGATCCTGAAGAAAACAGCCCTTGGTCTGTATATTGAAAGTGTTGGTATCAATGGTACGGCTTCCAGACTGGTTGGTCTGAATTCAACACTGATCAAATTCCTGACATACGTGATCTGCGGTGTGTTGGCAGGTATCGCAGGTATTATCGCATCCAGCCGTATTTATTCAGCCGATGTCAACAACATTGGCCTGAACCTTGAAATGGATGCCATCCTTGCAGTTGCTCTTGGCGGCAATGTACTGGGCGGCGGTAAGTTCAGTCTGATGGGCTCCGTTATCGGTGCTTATACGATCCAGGCTCTGACAACAACGCTTTATGCGATGAATGTTAAAGCCGATCAGCTGCCGGTTTACAAGGCCATCGTTGTCGTTATTATTGTTACACTGCAGAGCCCTGTATTCCAGAGTTTCATTGCAAAACAGCGTGCAAAAAAAGCTGCAGCAGCAGTAGAGGGAGGTAAATAATTATGGCTAAGTTAAAAACAACCACAGATTCAAACAGAAAGATTAACGGCAATACCTTCCTTTTGATTATCACAATTGTACTTTTTGCGATCATGTATATTGCAGGTATGGTTATTTTCGCAGATAAGGGTTTTGCAAAACCACAGATGTTTCTGAACCTGTTCATTTCCAATGCCGGTCTGCTGGTTATTGCAGTTGGTCAGACTATCGTTATGATCACAGGCGGTATTGATATCTCTGTTGGTTCTATTACAGCGTTAGTTTGTATGGTTATGGCCAATCAAATGGAGAATCACGGCATGAGTGCTTATGCAGCGATTGCTGTTGCACTGGTTATCGGTCTGGCTTTCGGTATTGTACAGGGCTTCCTGATTTCTTATCTGGAGATCCAGCCATTCATTGTCAGCCTGGCAGGTCTGTTCTTTGGCCGTGGTATGACTTCCATGGTCAGCACAGAGATGATTTCTATCAAGAATGAAACATTCCTTGCATGGGCCAATGCAAAGATTTATCTGCCGTTTATCGGTTCTTACAGTAAGAGTGGGAAGTTCCATCCGGCTTACATTTATCCGACAGTTATCATTGCTCTGATTATCGTAGCGATTATCGCAGTTGTTATGAAATATACCAAATTCGGCCGTGAAGTTTACGCTGTGGGTGGTAATGCACAGAGCGCGTTAATGATGGGTCTGAATGTTAAGAGAATCAAATTTAAAGCTTATGTGCTTGAAGGTCTGCTTGCAGGCTGCGGCGGTTTCTTATTCTGCTTAAACAGCTGTGCAGGTTTCGTAGAACAGGCCAAAGGTCTTGAAATGGATGCCATTTCTGCATCCGTTATCGGCGGTACACTGTTAAGCGGTGGTGTGGGTACACCATTCGGCACCATCTTCGGTGTTCTGATCAAAGGTACCATCACAAGCTTGATTACCACACAGGGTACATTGTCCAGCTGGTGGGTACGTATCGTACTTTCCGCACTGCTTTGCTTCTTCATCGTATTACAGGCAATTTTTGCCCGCATGAAGAAGAAAAACGCTTAACATTGACCTAAGCATGCGCAGGAATTCAGGTAAGAAATATGTCTGCACGGCAGACCTGAATTCCGCGCCAAGTTTCGTATATACTCAACTTGAACATACACAGAAAGGAATTAAAAACATGTTAAAGGTGAAAAATTATCAGTTCTGGTTTTGTACAGGTTCACAGGATCTGTACGGTGATGAGTGCCTGTCCCATGTGGCAGCGCATTCCAAAGAAATCGTAGAAAAACTCAATGCATCAGGCAATCTTCCATATGAGGTTGTATGGAAACCAACCCTGATCACCAATGAATTAATCCGTAAAACGATGAATGAGGCCAATATGGATGATAATTGTGCCGGCATTATCACATGGATGCATACTTTTTCACCGGCAAAATCCTGGATCCTCGGCCTTCAGGAACTGAGAAAACCTTTGCTTCATCTGCATACACAGTATAATCGTGAAATCCCATATGATACCATTGATATGGATTTTATGAATGAGAATCAGGCAGCTCACGGTGACAGAGAATACGGTCATATTTTTTCCCGTCTCCATATGGAACGTAAGGTGATCATGGGCTACTGGGAAGACAGCCACACAGGACAGAATCGGTTCCTGGATGCGTACAGCCGTAGGTGTTCTTGAGAGCAGTCATATCCGTGTGATGCGTATCGCTGACAACATGAGAAATGTTGCGGTTACAGAGGGCGATAAGGTTGAAGCGCAGATCAAATTCGGCTGGGAAGTGGATGCTTATCCGGTAAATGAAATCGCAGAAGCAGTGAAAGCTGTTTCAAAGGCAGATATTGATGCACTGGTAGAAGAATACTACAGCACATATAATATTTTACTTGAAGGCAGAGATGAGAAGGAATTCCGCCAGCATGTGGCTGTTCAGGCCGGTATTGAAATCGGTTTTGAACGTTTCCTTGAGGAAAAGAATTATCAGGCTATTGTTACGCACTTTGGTGACTTAGGTGCCCTGCAGCAGCTTCCGGGGCTGGCTATCCAGAGACTGATGGCAAAAGGCTATGGTTTCGGTGCGGAAGGCGACTGGAAGACAGCAGCCATGGTGCGTCTGATGAAGATCATGACAGAGGGCATGAAGGGTGCCAAAGGTACATCCTTTATGGAAGATTATACATACAATCTTGTACCGGGCAAAGAAGGTATCCTTCAGTCCCATATGTTGGAAGTTTGCCCGACAATTGCAGATGGCCCTATTTCTATCAAAGAGCAGCCGTTATCCATGGGTGACAGAGAAGATCCTGCAAGACTTGTATTTACAGCTAAAGAGGGCAAGGCTATTGCCACATCCCTTATCGATCTGGGCAATCGTTTCCGTCTGATCATCAATGACGTAAACTGCAAGAAGACAGAAAAACCAATGCCGAAGCTTCCGGTTGCAACTGCATTCTGGACACCGGAACCAAATCTTCAGACAGGTGCTGAAGCATGGATCCTGGCAGGCGGTGCACATCATACAGCTTTCTCCTATGACCTGACGGCTGAGCAGATGGGTGACTGGGCAAACAGCATGGGCATTGAAGCTGTTTATATCGACAAAGACACAACAATCAGACAGTTTAACAATGAGCTGAAATGGAATTCCATTTACTATCGTTAAATTGATTAAAAGACAGGCAGCTGCGATAGTGTGGTATAAACCGCAGGCAGCTGCCTGCCTGTGGTTATAGAGATAGACAATGTTTGAATTGGACAGAGTGTCCATTTCAAAACAGGATTCGACAGCGAATCCATGAATCAGGAGGATAGAATGGCAGATTTAAAAGCAATTATTGAGAGCGGCAAAACAGCACTGGGTATTGAATTCGGTTCAACCAGAATCAAGGCAGTGCTCATCGATGAATCATTCAAACCAATCGCTTCCGGAAGTTACAGCTGGGAGAATCAGCTGATCGACGGTTTCTGGACATATTCCCTGGATGATATCTGGAAGGGTTTAAGAGACTGCTACAAGAGCCTGGTAGCAGACGTGAAAGAAAAATACGGTGCAGAGCTGACCAGGATCGGCAGCATCGGTTTCAGTGCCATGATGCATGGCTATATGGCCTTTTATGAGAAGGGCGAGCTGCTTGTACCGTTCCGTACATGGCGAAACAGCACGACAGGTCAGGCGGCTGAAGCACTGACAGAATTATTTAATTACAATATTCCTCAGAGATGGAGCATTTCCCATTTATATCAGGCGATTTTAAATGGGGAGGAACATGTCGATCAGATCAGTTATCTGACAACGCTGGCGGGCTACATCCACTGGCAGCTGACAGGGCGGAAAGTCCTTGGCATCGGCGATGCTTCCGGTATGTTTCCAATCAATGACAAGACCCATCAGTATGATGAGACAATGGTTGAGAAGTTTGGCAAGCTTATTGAAGATAAACATTATTCATGGACATTAACAGGTATTCTTCCGAAAATCCTTGTGGCCGGAGAATCTGCCGGTGTGCTGACAGAAGAGGGAGCCAAGCTTCTGGATGAAAGCGGCAAATTGCAGGCAGGTATCCCACTGTGTCCGCCGGAGGGTGATGCAGGTACAGGTATGGCAGCTACCAACAGCATTGGTGTTCGTACAGGTAATGTTTCTGCCGGTACATCTGTTTTTGCCATGGTGGTTCTGGAAGACCAGTTAAAGGCCGTTTATCCGGAGATCGATATGGTGACAACACCTGTGGGCAGTCCGGTAGCTATGGTGCATGCCAATAACTGTACATCCGAGATCAATGCCTGGGTAGGCCTTTTCAGAGAATTTGCGGAGCTGTTCGGCATGGATATCAGTCAGAATGATCTTTTTGAGAAATTATTCAAAGTGGCCATGGAGGGTGATGCAGACTGTGGTGATATGATGTCTTACGGTTACTATTCAGGGGAAAATATTACCGATATCACAGAGGGCCGTCCACTCTTTGTGAGAAAACCAACAAGCCGATTCAGTCTTGCTAACTTTATGCGTCTGCATTTGAGCAGTGCCCTGGGTGCCCTGAAAGTAGGTATGGATATTCTGATCAAGAAAGAGCATGTGGCCATTGATAAGATTTACGGTCACGGTGGTTATTTTACCACAAAAGGTGTGGGACAAAAGCTTCTGGCAGCTGCCATTGATACACCGGTATCCGTTATGGAGACAGCCGGCGAGGGCGGTCCATGGGGGATGGCACTGCTGGCATCTTATCTGACATGGAAGGGTGAAGACGAAACACTTCAGAATTATCTGGAGGGCAAAGTATTTGCCGGAAATGCAGGTACAAGTGAAGAACCGGATGCAAAGGATATCGAAGGTTTTGAGAAGTTTATTGAGAATTACAAAGGTGCAATAGCAGTTGAAAAGACAGCATCAGAAGTGATAAAATAAACGTGTCATTTGGCATCGGGATTCACAAGAGAATGTTGATGCGGGAAGTTTAAAAAGCCTTTATGGCAGAAAAGAGGGTGTTAGTCGAATGCTTGAAGAATTAAAGAAAGAAGTCTACGAAGCCAATATGCTGCTTCCGAAGTATCAGCTTGTGACTTTTACATGGGGCAATGTCAGCGGGATTGACCGTGAGAAGGGACTTTTTGTCATCAAGCCGAGCGGTGTGGATTATGACAAACTGAGACCGGAAGATATGGTTGTTGTAGATCTGAATGGCAATAAAGTAGAGGGCGATTACAATCCGTCTTCTGATACAGAGACACATGTTGTCTTATATAACCGTTTTCCGAAGATCGGCGGTATCGTACATACTCATTCACCATGGGCCACAAGCTGGGCACAGGCCGGCCGTGGTATTCCATGCTACGGGACAACCCATGCCGATTATCTGTACGGCGAGGTACCTTGTGTGAGAAATCTTACAGAGAAAGAAATCAATGAAGCTTATGAGAAGAATACAGGTGTCCTGATCGCGGATGAATTTGACCGTCCAGGTCTGGATTATATTGCAACACCTGCCGTTCTCTGCAAGAATCACGGACCGTTCACATGGGGCAAGGATGCCCATGAGGCTGTACACAATGCCGTTGTTCTGGAAGAAGTTGCCAAGATGGCAGCCCGATGTGAGCTGATCAATCCGAAGGTTCAGCCTGCACCGCAGGAACTTCAGGATAAGCATTATTTCAGAAAACATGGTGCCAATGCGTACTATGGTCAGCCGGGTAAATAGATTTCCGTTAAACGAGGTAGCAATTATCGTAACTTAAAAATGCAAGCATTTTATACCTGTTTTTTGAAATTTTGCTTGGCTCTGAACAGTTACAAATTATCATATAATTAAGGGCGAAAGGCCCCAGGAGGTAAAATTATGAAATTTTTCATTGACACAGCGAATGTAGAAGATATCAGAAAAGCAAATGACATGGGCGTTATCTGCGGCGTTACAACGAACCCATCCCTGATCGCCAAAGAAGGCAGAGATTTCAAGGAAGTCATCAAAGAGATCACAACGATCGTTGACGGACCAATCAGCGGCGAAGTAAAGGCTACAACTGTTGATGCAGAAGGTATGATCAAAGAGGGCCGTGAAATCGCAGCTATCCATCCAAACATGGTTGTTAAGATTCCTATGACAGTTGAAGGTTTAAAGGCTGTTAAGGTTCTGTCTGCAGAAGGCATCAAGACAAACGTCACACTGATCTTCACAGCTAACCAGGCTTTACTGGCTGCAAGAGCAGGTGCTACATATGTATCTCCATTCCTCGGCAGACTGGATGATATCAGCACAGCAGGTATCAGCCTGATCGAAGATATCGTAACAATTTTTGACAACTATGGCCTCGAAACAGAGATCATCGCTGCATCTATCAGACATCCAATGCACGTAACAGATTGTGCACTGGCAGGTGCGCACATCGCAACAGTTCCTTACAAGGTAATCGAGCAGATGACACATCATCCGCTGACAGATCAGGGTATTGCTAAATTCCAGGCAGATTACAAGGCTGTATTCGGCGAATAGAAAATTTATGTTATGCGGAGAGCCGTCAGTTCATGTGTAACTGTCGGCTTTCTTTATAAACTCCTTTTGAAGAAAATGCGATTTTACTATAATATTAAAGAAAAGAAAATGCGATTTTACGGTATTTTGCGCAAAAAGAAAATGCGGATTTAATATATATTAGCGAAAAAGAAAATGCGGATTTTTCAATAAAGGAGGAAAACAGTATGTTCAAACGCAAAATTTATGAAAAACTAGTAGAGTGGAAAAAGGAGTCTGATGGAAGAACCGCGCTTTTAGTGGAGGGCGCCAGACGAATTGGAAAGTCCACAGTTGTAGAAAATTTTGCAAAGAATGAATATGAAAGCTATATTTTAACAAAAGTTAGCAAGAATTCTCCTTCCTCTACAGGTGGGAGATGAATTG
>ENA-UONZ01001607-UONZ01001607.1-human-gut-metagenome-genome-assembly--contig:-C93old-NODE-1607-length-23018-cov-15.312546_pt1 | contig 23018 bp, 18 predicted proteins | sample MGYA00242468_ERZ724015 | MGnify/ENA metagenome assembly ERZ724015
GAATGTGTTCACGATTATTTCTTCAAGAGTGGTCTTGACAAGGGGACCATTATATTTTCGTGTAATACACAGCATTTACAGGATTACTATGTAATCATCTGTTGTAACTGTAAGACCTACGTGGAATGGCAGATAATGAGGCTCACCGGGTTCGCCCAGACCAACAGGAACAGCTTCCAGCACACCTTCGTTGTATATCTGCAAATCCTTGAAGTCGGAATATTCTTCCAGCAATGGCTCTGAATGCAGCAATTCTCCCATTATCTGGGTGAAATGATAGTTCAACTGGTCTTCGTTCAGATTCACATTCCCAGCCACACCGATGATGGCATTCATTGAGAATGGACCGCCTGTCAGGTGAGGATGTGAAACGTAAATGAATAAAACTCTTACTTTGTACAGCTTGTAATGACGTCTTTTCATGTTTTGTAGGTTCCTTTCTTGTATGTTTTATAAGTCTTATTATAGACTAGATGATTACTTGTAGCAATACAAGAAATCGTGGATATGCCGTTTAAGGTGCCGTATGAACGTGTGGTGAAGATTTTCATGTAAAATCAAGTAATTTTACAGATTAGTGATTTTATATGCGTGGTGAGGTCATACGGCGTGTTAAACGATGGGTTTTGAATTGTCCTGCTGATTACATACAGAAAAGAATGATAGAATCATACAGTGTTGAAAATGTTCCCGGTATGGAAATAACGGTTCCCGAAAAGGGGAACCAAAAGGGAACCAAAGGGGAACTTTTTCAAATCTGTTGTCCAGCAACAGATTTATCGAAATTCATAGGTTAAAATCAATAATTTTGGTTCCCCCTGGGGGGAACTTCAAATCCGTTACCCACCAACGGATTTACGAAAAAGTTCCCTATGTTCCCCTTTTTCTGAACTCTTATATAGAAATTTTTTCACCCTCCCACAAAAAAAATAAAAATAATAATGGACATACAAAGAAAAGCGTGTTATATGTTTCTCACGTATGTATTATTAAAAAAAAGGGAACTTAGGGAACTTTTTGTATAAATGTGTTATCCAGCAATGGATTCAGCGGTTCCCTTTTGGTTCCCCCTGTTTTTTTGTAAAAGGGAACTTTTTGCTAAAGTCGTTGTCTACCAACGGATTCAGCGGTTCCCCCTTGGTTCCCCTTTGGTTCCCCTTTTTACAAAAAATCACCCAAAAACAAGATTTTCGAGCATTTTTTGCTGTACTTAGCATCATTCTGATATTATCTTTGTCAAGTCAAAATAAGTCATTTTCGCTTTGTATCATTTTGATATTATCTATGTTCAATGACGCATCTTGAGGAACCAAAAGGGAACCATTTTTATGTTCAACATGAACTGTATCACGCTTTCATTTTCTTTTTTGGTGGCTACACCCCCAAACCCCAGTGAAATTCATGCACACAAAAAAAAGTAACGATTGCTCGTTACTTCCTTTGCACATGAATTCTATGTATTACTTACGCATAATTATGCTTTTATATTTTCCACTCTTTGCAGGGTCTACTCTAACGCCAAAATTATCCGCTTCTGAATATCTTCCATCAATCCAGTGATACAATTTATAATCTTTTAACAACGGTTCCAAATTGTCTTTATCAAAGTTAATCTTTGTATCATTTGCAAACACAAATCCTGAATCCGCTGTATAATCACTAATAACTTCTTTTACCTGTCTAGTAAAAGTATTCTGATTTGTTCCATCTGGCTTATTATTGTTCTGTTTACAATACCAAGCATTGTAAAAATCATACAGCATTGTCATTGGAATTCTATTCAATTTCAATTCCGGCAACATCTCAGACAAGAAACGTCTAATAGGGTCATTGAATTCTTTGTATTCTCTCAACAACTCTTTAGCCTTTGTAGGTTCGCTCAATGTTGTATAATTCATGTTCAACACTCTGTATAATACATATTCAAGAACCTCTTTACGCTTCAGATAATCATTTTTAATATACTTACGTTCTTTCCCTGTAAAACATTTAAAGAATGGCAAGAACAACTGTCTTCTGTAAAATGAATCGGATTTATCTCTTACTTTCGGCATACCGTTCAAGCACTGTATCATGAATCCTTTGTATCTGAAACTTACAGGCATCTGGAACTTTGCTTCGATTGATAATACATCATTGGTAATCAATGCTTTAAGATTGCTCACATCGTCCAGATATTCATTTACCTTGTTTTCATCTGTAATAATCGCTGTTGCGTGTAATACAGGTTCTAAGCTAAAACGCTTGTCCATATCAGATAAAGGCAATGAAACCGCACCTCTACCTAACAAATTACGAATCAAAGTACAAATCGTACCTTTACCACCGTTTCCGGCTTCTCCGTAGAAAAATGCACATTTATCCCAGCCTTGCAATGGTCTAATACAAGCTCCGATTGACTCCCAACAGCATTCTGATACTTCTGTATCATTATCAAACATATCAATCATCCAGCTCTCAATATCCCAGTCTGTACCATCTTCATCATTGTGAATCACAATATTCTGAGCAGCATGATTATAATCAACAGGTATTTTAGTCAAAAACACCAAGTCTGGTGTAAATGATTCCAACATCTTCGTATCATAGTGAAAAATACCATTATTGACAGCAACAAGATTTTTTTCTTCACAACGTTTAACAATTGGTGCTGTATCATGCAACATGCTACACACTTCATTGAATTCCTTTGTAGTCATTGACGGTTTATAATTACGTGCTAAACGTCGCAAATCTGTATTTCCTGTGATATATGTTCCTCTGTCATCACCGCTTTTCTGATACACACCTAATAATAATTTATCATTGTTGTGCACATCAGTTCCTGTATCAATCTGTTTTACTTCTTCTAATTTTAACAAAATCCTTGCAACTTGTACCGTTGTTAATGTAGTTAACTGTTTATACTTCGTAAACCCTGTACTATTACGAGTTTTGTTTTCCAGAATGATTTCGTTATTACAAGCGTTAATAACGTCCTCTGAAACCACACTCGGAACAAACGATGTTCCTACAAAATTATCTAAAATAGTATCTGTTGTTTCTAAAATTAAATTTTCGTATGTCATATATTAACACGTCCTTTCTCATGATTTCATGTTTTCATGAATCTTCTGTTTTTCTCTTGAAGTCACCAAGAAAATATGCTAATATATGAGCATAAATAGAAACGAATGAAGTTCTTGGTAACTTCCTTGATAGCAACAGTGATTCCCAGTCGCAGTTGCTATTTTTTTATGTAATTTTAAATGTGACCTTTTTCAACAACCCATTTTTCAAAAGCTGCACGGTCAATCATAACTTTGTTTGATTTACCAACGGTGATATACTCCTTAAATTCCCCACCCTTGATGATATTTTTCAGCTTTGTGACACCTAGTCCCATGTATGCTGATGTATCATTTATCGTTAAATATTTACGTTCTCCAAAAGGAATTCCTGCTGTACCTGCCATCTCTATAACCTCCATTTTTACTTGTATTTACCTTGTTTTATCTTATTTTAACAGCCCTCAATCCTAATTTCAAGGTTTTCCTACCCAATAATTTTCTATTTTCTTTAAACGTGTTGTCTGCCAACGCATCCAGCTCAAAAAAATTTTTTTCAGAACATCAAAAAAAGAGAAAGCAGATGTTCTCCACTTTCTCTCATTCTGATTTTTTCTTATATCATTCTAAAATGCTCAAACGCTTCCAGAATCAATTTTTCTTTCTCAGCTGGACAGTTCGGTACTCTATGACCGTCAGCACCTTTATTATAATTTTCACGCTTCTCAAAACCTAATTTATCTTTTACTTGAGCAATGTATAGATTTGATACAGAAACATCATGTTGTTCCTTAATCCACTCTTTGATTTCTCTGTATGACGCTGAACCTTTAGCACTTTTCAGGTACTCAGCATCTTCCGGCTCATAATCTACGTGCATATATTCAACATTCTTATCGTTGACTATTTTCCTACCCAAAAGAACGCATGTCTCCACATGGGCCGTGCCAGGAAACAGGTCCACAGCGGCGGCACGGGTGGCCTGATAGCCCCGCTGGGCCAGCAGCTTCACATCCCGGCCCAGGGTAGCCGGGTCGCAGGAGACGTACACGATCCGCTTTGGGGCCATCTCCGCCATGGCGTCGATGACCTCAGGAGCCAGACCCTTCCGGGGCGGATCCACACAGATCACGTCCGGGCGTAGGCTTTCTGCCGCCAGATGGGCCGCGATGTCCCCGGCGTCGCCGCAGAAAAACTCCGCATTTTTCACTCCGTTTGCCGCCGCGTTCTCCCGGGCGTTTTCCACCGCCGGGGCGACAATTTCCGCGCCGATGACCCGTTTCGCCCTGTCCGCCATGGTCAGGGTGATGGTCCCGGCCCCGCAGTAGAGATCCAGCACCAGCTCCGCGCCGGTGAGTCCCGCGTACTCCACCGCCTTGCGGTACAGCACCTCCGCCTGCTCCCGGTTCACCTGATAAAAAGACGGGATGGACAGACGGAAGGTGTGGCCGCAGAGAGTATCCGTCAGGGTGTCCTGCCCCCAGAGCGTCCGGTAACGGTCGCCCAGAATCACATTGCCGCGCCGGGTGTTGCTGTTCAGCACTATGCCCACGGCCTCCGGCACTGCCTGGCGCATGGCCTCCACCAGCGCATCCTCTCGGGGGAGCTTTTCGCCGTTCACCACCACGCAGATGAGAGACTGTCCCATCCGATTGGTACGCACATACAGGTGCCGCACCAGGCCCTTGCCGGTTTTCTCGTCGTACCCCGGCACATGGTGCTCTGCCATATAGCGGCGCAGAGCGCTGGCCGTCGCGTCCGCCTGGGGCTTTTGGATGAGGCAGGCGCTCAGATCCGTTACCTGGTGGGTCCGGGCCCGGTAAAAGCCCACTTTCCCGTCGGCAGACACCGGGTACTGGCTCTTGTTGCGGTAGTGCAGCGGTTCCGCCGCACCCAGAACCTCCTCCACCTCCACACCGCTGCCGCCCAGGCGGGTCAGGGCATCCTGCACCCGCTGGCCTTTGGCCCGCAGCTCCTCGGTGTAGTCCATATGCCGGAAGGCACAGCCGCCGCACTGGCGGTAGTAGGGGCAATCCGGCTCCCGGCGGTGGGGAGAGACGGCTTTCCATGCCACCGCCTTGCCGAATGCTGTGTTTTTCAGCACCTTCATCACCAGAACGTCGCACACCTCGCCTGCTATGGCATCGTGGACGAATACCACCTGGCCGCCGATACGGGCGATGCCCAGGCCCTCGCTGGAGTAGCCCAGGATTTCGGCAGTGTAAATTTGATTTTTCACCAGAGATGACATGGCGGTTATCCTTTCAGCATGGGAGCCACGGTAATTCCGTGGCTCCCATTAATCGTATCAGAACTTGAACTTCTCCAGAATCTTCCGCAGGCTGTCGGCAAAGTCGGCCAGGGTCTTGTTGTCCCGGCCCTGGCTGCGGCGGATAAGGGCCGCCAGCGCGTCGCCCAGCTCCACCAGCCGCTTGTAGGCAGAGGAGATACGGGGCGCGCCCTCGAAGGCCTTCTTCTTGGGCTCGGGCAGGTAGCCCTGCTCCAGGATGCGGTTCTCCAGCAGGTCATAGACCTCGGTATACTGGGGTGCGTGGGCGGCAAAGCCACGGGCCGCAATGTCGGCGGCAAAGGCGGGAGCCACCTCCCGGTCGCCATGGACCACGAACACCTGGGTGGGCTTGGCGGGGGCGAACTGGTCGATCCAGTTCAGCAGATGATCCCGATCGGCGTGGGAGCTGAGACCCTGGAAATTCACGATCTTGGCCCGCACGGCGATCTCCTCGCCGAACATTTTCACCGACTCGGCTCCCTCCAGCAGGTGACGGCCCAGGGTCCCCGGGGACTGGAAGCCCACAAACACCACGGCGCTCTCCGGCCGCCACAGATTGTGCTTCAGGTGGTGGCGGATGCGGCCCGCGTCACACATGCCCGAGGCGGAGATGATGACCTTGGGCGAGGGATCCAGATTCAGGTTCTTGGACTCGTCCACTGTCTCCGTCAGGTGCAGGCCAGGGAAGTTGAACATATGGGTGCCGTCCTGCACCAGGGCCAGAGCCTCCTCGTCCAGATAGCCTCGCAGGTCGCCGCAGAAAATAGTGGTGGCGGCCTTAGACAGGGGGCTGTCCACATACACATTGAAATTGGGCACGGACTTCACCAGATTCTCGTCCTTAATTTGCCGGATGAAATACAGCAGTTCCTGAGTACGGCCCACAGCGAAGGAGGGAATGACCACATTGCCGCCCTTGCCCAGGGTCTCGTCGATTATCTGGGCCAGCTCGTCGGTATAGCTCCACACCTCCGTGTGGTTGCGGTTGCCATAGGTGCTCTCCATAACCACAAAGTCCGCCTGATGGAAGAACTGGGGGTCCCGGATGATGGGCTGGTCCACGTTGCCGATGTCACCGGAGAAGACGATGGAGCGGGTTTCGCCGTTTTCCGTAACGGTCAGCTTCATGCTGGCCGAGCCCAGCAGATGGCCCGCATCGATGCACTCCACCTGCACGCCCTCACACAGGTCTACCTTCTGGCCATACTCGCAGGTGGTGACAAACTCCTTCACCCGCAGGGCGTCCTCCACGGTGTACAGCGGCTCCACCACCGGCCGACCGGCCCGGAGATTCTTGCGGTTCTGGTACTCGGCGTCCGACTCCTGAATATGGGCCGAGTCCTGGAGCATGATGTCCATCAGCTGGGCGGTGAGCCGGGTGGTGAGAATACGGCCCCCAAACCCCTGCTTCACCAGCATGGGAATGCGGCCGGAGTGGTCGATGTGGGCGTGGGTCACCAGAACATAGTCAATATCACCCGCGTGGAAGGGCAGACTGGCGTTATCTACCTCGTCCCGGCCCTGCTGCAGGCCGCAGTCCACGAGGATCTTTTTGCCGTTTACTTCCAGACAGTGGCAGCTGCCGGTGACGCACTGGTCAGCGCCGAAAAAGCTTAATTTCATAGCGGATCATCCTTTCTTGCGTCTGAGAGGGAAATCTTCTTCCTATGCAGTATACCATTTTATAGGGAAAAGGGCAACAGGAATTGCATTTTCTTCCGCACACGGCTATAATAGAGAAAAAACGCAGGAGGCTGCCAAGATGGAGCTGCGCTACACGGTCATCGACCCCACAAAAAACATCACACTTCTGGTCACCTCTCCCGTGCCCCGGGACGTGCAGCCCCGGGTAGCGGCAGAGCTGCTGCGGCGAGAAAAGGACGCGGAGCAGGTGGGCTTTGCCGAGGGACTGGCCGCCGGGAAGCCGAGGCTTCAGATGATGGGCGGCGAGTTCTGCGGCAACGCTACCATGTCCATGGCGGCCTGGCTGCACCGGGATCTGCCCGTAGGAGAAGAGTGCGCCCTGACGCTGCCGGTCTCCGGAGCTCCGGAGCCGGTAGCCTGTCAGATCACCCATATTGACGGCTGCTTCATCGGCACGGTAGCCATGCCCCTGCCGGAGCGGATCGAGTCCCTTTCGCTCCCGGTGTACGGGGCGATGCAGAGCCTGCCGGTGGTGTTTCTGCCGGGCATCTGCCACGTCATTGTCCCGGCGGATATGATCGGGCGTGACAGGGCGGAGGAGACTCTGCGCGGCTGGAGTGCCCTGCTCCCCGTAGAGGCCATGGGTCTCCTGCTGCTGGAGGAGGATCAGGCCGCCTTCACGCCCCTGGTGTATGTGAAGCCCACAGACTCCTGCGTGTGGGAGCGGGGCTGCGGCAGCGGCTCAGCCTCCATCGGCGCGTGGCTGACGGCGGTGCGGGGGGCGGATCAGTGCGTGTCCCTGCGCCAGCCCGGCGGTGTCATCCAGGTGGTCACCCGGGTGGGTGAGGATGGCCGGTTGACCTCCCTCACCATCACCGGCACGGTGCATCTGGGTGAGACCAAGCGCGCCCAAATCCTCCTGTAAGCGCCTGAATAAGCCCGAAATACCGGGCATCGCAACTATCTCTGTCGGAGTGAGGCAACTGCTCCGGGCAGAAAAGAATTGACTTCCTGCATATAAAATGGTATGGTAAAATAACCTGAAAATCACGGTTTGTCCCCTTTATACAGGAAAAACAGAAAGAGAGCACGCTTTCTTATGCCAAACTCTGCTGCCGGTTCCCTTATGAGCCGGATCACTCTGAAAACTGAAGACTTCTGGAACAGCCGGCTTTACTTCCCTGTGATGCTGGCTGTTACAGCCATATCCATGCTGACGGGCAACGTGGTGCCGTCTACGGTGCTGCTGGCCGCCCTGTGCGGCTGGCTGCTGGTGTTCTGCCGGGATATTCTGGCGGCGGCAACGCCTTTTCTGATGATATTCCTGCTGTCCACCCTGCACTATTCCTCCCTATCCGTGTTTCTGCCCTGCGCCCCGCTGGCGGTTTTACCCCTGGGCGGTCTGCTGGTGCATCTGCTGCGGTGGAGAGCCCCCATCGTGTTGGGGCGCAGCGCCCTGCCCCTGGCCGCCGTGACCGTAGCCACGGTACTGGGCGGTCTGGGGACGATCCCCTCCAAGGAATACTTTTCTCCGCTTTCTCTGTATTATACTCTGGGCCTGGGTCCGGGGCTGCTGGTCACCTATCTGCTGCTGCGATCCGATCTGGAGGCGCCGCGGCCCTATGACCTGCTGCACAGGCTGATGCAGCTGCTCTACACTCTGGGTCTTGCCATGGTGCTGGCCATTGCCTGTTTCTACATGAAAAACTGGGCAGAATTTTCCCGTGACTGGACAATCCCCTGCATCCTGTTCCGAAATTACGCGGCTACCATCCTAGTATCCACCATACCGGCGGTGTTTTACATGGTGCGCCGCAGCCGCTGGCATCTGGCTGCGCTGCTGCTGTGGGCCATGGCCCTGTTTTTTTCCGGCAGCCGCACGGCTCTCCTGTTCGGCACGGTGATGCTTCTGCTGGGCATGATCTTTCTCACCTGGCAGAAGGTGCTGCCTCTGTGGGTCTTTTTCATCACCCTGGCCCTGGCCGGCACAATGGTTCTGCTGCTGGGTCCGCAGATCTATGACATTTTCTTCGGCACCCGGGGCGATCCGGATCACTTCATCAGCCCCAGCGACAGCCGCTGGACTCTTTTGGCCCGGGGCTGGAAGGATTTTGTACATCACCCCCTGTTCGGCATCGGACTGGGCAACCAGCAGAACATCGACCTGTTCTCCGGTGTGCCGGGGAGCATGGTGTTCTACCACAACGCCGTGGTGCAGGTCATGGGCAGCATGGGTCTGGCAGGCCTGGCGGCCTACGGGCTGCTGCTGGCCAGCCGGATGCGCCTGGCCCTGCGCGGCGGCGAGGCCGGGCTGGTGGTGGGTATGTTCTATGCAGGAATGCTGCTGGTGTCCATGACAAATCCGGGGCTGTTCTGCCCCCTGCCCAACGCACTGCTGACGGTGCTGTGCTTCGCCGTACTGGAAAAATACACCGATGACAGTGCCCAGCCTCTGGCAAAGTCCGTGGGCTGAACCTACCAAAAAGCATCCCGCCCAGGGATGCTTTTTAACCGTTATACTTGTAAAGGAGTCTTCCAAATGAACCATCTCTCCCCCCGGGTCAAGGGGATCGTGTGTATCATCATTGCTGCCTTCGGCTTTTCCATGATGACGGTGTTCGTCCGCCTGGTCGGGGATATTCCCACCGCCGAAAAGGCGTTTTTCCGCAATTTTGCGGCCCTGCTTCTGGTAAGTGTACTGCTGGCCGTGAAGCGGATCCCCCTAAAGCCTGAAAAGGGCAGTTGGTCATACCTTGCCGGCCGGTCCGTTTTCGGTACCATCGGCCTGCTGCTGAATTTCTATGCTGTGGACCATCTGGTGCTGGCGGATGCCAACATGCTCAATAAGCTCTCTCCCTTTTTCGCCATTATTTTCTCCGTGTTCCTGCTGAAGGAGCGGCCCACCACCATGCAGATCGCCGGCGTGCTTACGGCGCTGCTGGGCAGCGTGCTGATTATCAAGCCCGGCTTTGACGGGGCTCCGTTTCTGCCGTCCCTGGCGGGCTTTGTGAGCGGTGCGGCGGCGGGCCTTGCCTACACCTTTGTGCGCAAGCTGGGCGCCCGGGGTGAAAACAGCCTGCGCATCGTGTTTTATTTTTCGCTGTTTTCCTCCGCGATGACGCTCCCATTTTTCCTTCTGAGCCCCGTGCGGCTTACCGGCCACCAGCTGCTGATGCTTCTCCTGTGCGCCTGCAGTGCCTGCATTGGGCAGTTCGGCATCACCTGTGCCTACATGTGCGCCCCAGCCAAGGAGATCAGCGTCTATGACTACACACAGATCCTCTTTGCCGCCCTTTTGGGCTACATTTTCTTCCAGCAGATCCCGGACGGCTGGAGCGTGATGGGGTACATCCTCATCTGCGGCGCCGGAATCGGCATGTTCCTGTATAATCGCCACAGAGACCACAGGGCCGTCCAGTGAACGGCAGGGAGGGTTCCATGAGCAAGTACATCTTGATCCCGGACTCCTTCAAGGGGTGTCTGTCCTCGGCGGATATCTGCGGCATTCTCGCCCGGGAGATCCGCCGCCTACAGCCGGAGGCTGAAATACACGCCATCCCTGTGGCCGACGGCGGCGAGGGCACGGTAGACGCCTTTCTCTCCGCCGTGGGTGGAGAGCGCATCCCCGTAAGCTGCCGGGGGCCATACGGGGCGGAGCTGACCGCCTTCTACGGCCTGCTGCCGGACGGACAGACCGCCGTGGTGGAGATGGCCGCTGCTGCGGGGCTGTCCTTGGTGGGAAGTGACCGCCGGGTGGCTGCTGCCACCACCTATGGCGTGGGGCAACTGATGGCCCACGCTCTGGAGCGCGGCGCCAAACGGATCGTCCTGGGCCTGGGCGGCAGCGTCACCAATGACGGCGGCTGCGGCGCAGCGGCAGCCCTGGGCGCGGAATTTCTGGATGCACAGGGACACCCCTTTATCCCCGTAGGCGGAACGCTGAAAGATATTACCCACATCCGTACAGAGAAGATGCATCCCCTGCTGCGGCAGGCGGAGGTCATCGCCATGTGCGATATCGATAACCCTCTGTGCGGCGAAACCGGCGCGGCAGCCGTCTTCGGTCCCCAGAAGGGCGCTGACCGGGAGACGGTGCGCCTGCTGGATGACGGGCTGCGGCATCTGGCGGAGGTCATCCAAAGAGATCTGGGACTTTCCCTGCTGGCTCTCCCCGGCGGCGGCGCAGCGGGAGGCTTTGGCGCAGGCAGCGCCGCCTTTTTCGGCGCGAGGCTGCAGATGGGCATCGAGACGGTGCTGGATCTGACGGATTTTGACCGGCTGGCCGCCGGCGCTGACCTGGTCATCACCGGTGAGGGCAGGCTGGACAGCCAGAGTCTCCGGGGCAAGGTGGTCATCGGTGTGGCCCGCCGGGCCAAGTCCCTGGGCGTGCCCGTGGCGGCGCTGGTGGGTGCCAGCGAGACAGACGTGGACGCCGCCTACGGCGCAGGCGTCAGCGGCATTTTCCCCATTAATCCCGCTCCTGTGGCCCTGGAGGATGCCATGGCCCGCTGCCGGAGGCATCTGGCCTTTACCGCCGGAAATGTTCTCCGCTTTTTCGCCGCCGCTCAAAAGGCAGGCCCTTGCGAAATCAATCCCACAGGAAAAAGGAGCTGACACCATGAAAATCGCCCTCTGCCAGATGGCCAATGCAGGCAGCATGGCCGCCAATCTGGAAAAAAGCCTCCGGGCCATTGAGACAGCCGCCGGAAACGGTACGGATCTGATCCTCTTTCCGGAGGTGCACTTGACGGAATTCTTCCCCCAGTACCCGGGGCAGGATGTCTCCGCCTTCCGCGTAGCGGGGGACTCCCCCACCGTGCAGGCGTTCTGCAAGGCGGCCCGGGCGCACCGGATCATGGTGTCTCCCAACTTCCTGCTGGAGGAAAACGGACACGCCTACGACGCCAGCCTTCTGATCTCAGCAGAGGTGGATCTGCGCGAATCCGGGCAGATCCGGAGCCGCCGCCCCTACACCCAGCTGCGGCGGCCGGAGCTTTACCGGTAGCCCACTTCACAGCACCCTCCACCCCGCATCCTATTCATATCCATCCAAATCCATCCAATGAAAGGGGGACAGCTTATGCGTCCCGACGGTACACGTGTAAAAAATCTGCCGCCTCTGGTGGCGGCCATTCCTTACATCATGCCCAAGCGGTACGATGCCTGGAACACCATTACAGAGAACATTGACGAGGAGATCATCAAGGATTTCATTCGCACCCAGCGGCGGCAGGGTGTGCGCCTGAACCACATGAGCGTGATTATCTCCGCCTACTACCGGGCGGTGCTGGAAAATCCGAAGCTGAATTACTTTGTGATGAACCGCAAGATCTATCAGCGCAACCACTTCTGCGTCTCCTTCGTTATCATGAAGCGGCTGGCCGACGGCTCCCCCAGCGAGACCACACTGAAGATCTATCTCCAGCCGGAGGACACGGTTTTCACGGTGAACGAGAAGATCAAGGCCGTCATCGCCGCCAACGAAAAAACGGAGCAGAGCAACAGCACCGACCGCTTTGCCCGGTTCATGTTCTCTGTGCCGGGGCTGCCGCGCTTCGTCGTCGGTCTGGCCTACTTTCTGGACAGACACGGGCTGCTGCCGCGAAAGGTCATTGACCTTTCCCCCTTCCACACCAGCCTGTTCATCACGAATCTGGCCTCCATCAAAACCAGCTTCATCCACCACCACTGCTATGAGTTCGGCACCACCAGCGTTTTTGTTTGCATGGGTAAGCCCGTGCCCAACTACATGGCCGGAGATCTGAGCCGGAAAATGATGCCCCTGGGCATCGTGATGGATGAGCGCATCTGCACAGGCTATGAATACGCCGCCTTCTGCCATGATTTCCGCCGGAATGTCCGCGACCCCCAGGTGCTGACCCGGAGCTTCAACGCACCGGCGGAGGGGTGAACCATGGCCATGCAGAAGCGAAATCTGAACGCCGTCTACATATCCGAGCGGCTGCGGGAGAGTCTGCGGCCTATTTCCCACTGCGCCCTGACCACTGTAGTGGCGCCTATGGGATACGGCAAGACCACGGCCGTCAACTGGTATCTTTCCCAGCGGGCCAGTGAGGCGGCGCGGATCATCCGCGTCAGCGTGTACTCCGACAATCTGGCTATCTTCTGGCAAAGCGTGCAGAGCGCCTTCTGCCACGGGGGACTGTCCTTTTTCAGCGGATATCCCTGTCCCGCGGACGCCGCCGGCGGCAGCCTGCTGGCAGACGAGCTCTGTCACCGGCTGGCCGGGGAGACGGAGTTTTTCATCTTTCTGGACGATTTCCATCTGCTGACTGACGGCCGCATCCCGGACTTTCTCTGCACCCTGGCCGGACGTCTGCCGGAAAACGTGCACATCATCGCGGCCAGCCGCGACCGGTTCCTGCCCAGGGATGCGGTGCTGCGGCTGGGCAGGCGGGCCTGCTCTATCGGCATCCAGCAGCTGCGGCTGAATCACACGGAGCTGGCTGTCTATACCCGCCGCTGCGGCATTCGTCTGACCGACCGTCAGGTGGATGACCTCCTCTACACCACGGAGGGCTGGTTTTCCGCTGTATATCTGAACCTGTGCAGCCTGGCTGACCGGGGGCAGCTGCCTTCCCACGCCTCGGACATCTACGATATGTTCACCGCCGCCATGCTCGATCCTCTGCCGCCGGAGCAGCAGGAGTTTCTGGCGGTACTGGGCCTGGCGGACGAGTTTACGGCGGACATGGCTGAGTTCGTGACGGAGAATGCCCAGACCCGCGCCCTGCTGACGGGCCTGACCGAGCAGAACGCCTTTGCCCAGCGGCTTCCGGACAGCGAGACGTTCCGCTTCCACCACATGATGAAGTCCTGCGCCCAGCGGCTGTTTCAGACGCTGCCGAGCCAAAAGCAGGCGCAGTATCTGCACCGCTACGCCGCCTGGTACGAGCAGCACGGGCAGTATATCCACGCCCTGTCCGCCTACCGGCGCTGCGGGGATTTTGACGATGCCCTGCGGGTGATCCAGCGGGACGCGGGAATACTGCTGGCAGCGCTGGAACCTGCGCAGGTGCTCTCTTTCCTGGAAACGTGCCCGACCCAGGTGCTGAAAAGGCACCCCTTTTCCCTGCTGGTGCTGATGCGCCGCATGTTCACATGGCGGCAGATCCCGAAGATGATGGAGCTGAAGGCCCTGCTTCTGGCCGCTGTGGAGGAAGACACGGCTTTGACGGAGGCCGAGCGTGGCAACCTGCTGGGTGAGTGCGACCTGATCCTGAGCTTCCTCTCTTACAACGACATCAGCGCCATGAGCCGTCTGCACCGCAGCGCCAGCCGCCAGATGTCCCGCCCGGCCATCAGCATCAAGGCAAGCGGTGGCTGGACCTTCGGCTCCCCGTCGGTTCTGATGATGTTCCACCGGGAGCCCGGCGCCCTGCCCCGGGAGCTGGCAGAGATGGACGAATGCATGCCCCACTACTATCAGGTCACCTCCGGCCACGGGCAGGGAGCCGAGACGGTCATGCGGGCGGAGGCGGCCTTTTTGCAGGGCCGCTTTGCCGACGCGCAGATCGACCTGGAGCGCACCTATGCCCGGATCGCCCACAACGGCCAGGAGAACATGGCCCTGTGCTGTGACTTTCTCAGCTGGCGGCTGGCCCTGTGCGCGGACATCCCGCCCCGGGACACCTTCGCCCGGCGAAGGGAGGTGCTGCTGGCCCAGCACAACACGGACTGGCTGCATATTCTGGACAGCATCAGCGCCTACTGTCACGCGCTGGCCCGCCAGCCGGAGAGGATCCCGGCGCTGTTCCGGGAGCACCGGCTCTCCACCGTGAACTTCCTCGCCCCCGGCAAGCCCATGATGGATCTGATCGAAAACCAGGTGTTTCTCGCCCAGGGCTCTTACGCCCAGGTCATCGGCCGCAGTGAGGCACTGCTGGACACCTGCCTGCGGATGCACTATGCCCTGGTGGCGCTGTATGTCCGTCTCCAGACAGCGGCGGCCTACCTCTGCCTTGATAAGCCCCGGCAGGCGCAGCCCCTGCTGCTGCAGGCCCTGGAGGATGCCGCCCAGGACGGGTTCATCCTGCCTTTGGCGGAAAACTACCATTATCTCAGGCCGATGCTGGCGCAGCTGCCCCAAGAGGGCCTTCTGCCCCAGGCCATCGCCCTGGGGGAGGAGATGGAGAACCGGCTCCGCCGCGCCGCCGAACCGGCGGCTCTGGCCGCTCTGACACCCCGGGAAAAGGAACTGGCCGCCCTGATCGCCCAGCGGTTCAGCAACCGGGAGATTGCTCAGAAGCTCTACCTCTCCGAGGGGAGCGTGAAGCAGTACACCAGCCAGCTCTACGCCAAGCTGGGTCTCCAGGGCGATGCCCGCACCAAGCGCAGGCGCCTGGCAGATCTGGCCAAGTATTAACCAATGGTGAATTGAAAAGCCAAAAGACTCACTGTACAATATCCGGTACAGTGGGTCTTTTTATCATCCCCGGAAAGGAGGTCAGCCCTTGGAGCGGAAATACATTTCGGCCGTGCTTCCCCTGCGGGATCACATTTTGCAGGTGGATTTTGTATCCGGCAGCCGGCTGCTCCTGGATATGAAGCCGTATCTGGATAAGCTGCGCTTCAGTCCCCTGACGGACCTGCAGGTGTGGCGCAGTGCCGTGACCAACGGCATTTTCATCCGCTTCGGCGATGTGGAGCTGAGTCACGACGAGCTCTTTTCCATGGTGGAACAGGTGCATTGAACTAAAAAAGGAGAGGATCATTTTTATGAAAATCAGCAGAAGGATGGCAGCCCTGGCGCTGGCACTGGTCATGTGTCTCACCCTGGCCGCCTGCGGCGGCAAGAAGAACCAGGACGATCTCAACGACGACGGCGACAATAACGGCGTCGTTCTTCAGGCGCCGCCCGTTTTGGAGGGAGCCGCCTACGACAGCGCCGCCGATGCCTCCGGCTTTGATGCGTATTACGGCGTATGGAAAGGCGCGGACGATGCCCGGTGCGACACGCTGGAGGTCAGCGCCACGGAGGGCGGCATGTACTTTACCTTTTACAAGGACGGCCAGGTGACCGCCAGTGGCGGTGCCCAGGTCATCCCGGAATACGACAGCCTGTACTTCTTCAACGAGCACGACGGCAGCGCCTATCTGACCCAGGGCAGCGCCAGCGAGATGACGGTGGAATTCCTGGGCACCTATACCATGGATAATTCCGCCGTCAAGCCCGCCGGAGCCTTCTCCGACATTGCCGATGTGTGGTTCCAGGATGGTGAGCTGAACGGCGCCAGCCGCATCGTCATTGAGTCGGACGGCCGCTGGACCCTGTCTGAGCGTTCCGCCACCGGAGAGGAACTGGCGGAAGTGGATCACGGCTATCTGGAGCAGGACACTGGCGACGCGGAGCAGTACGCCGCCCATTCCGACCAGTTTGACGACGTGACCTATGACATGCACACCACCTATGAGCGGGACACCTTCTGGTGGGGCGGTGAAAACGACACCTACCTGCGCCAGGCGAACAGCCAGTGAGGCAAGGTACAGTATGAGGATCGGAAAACGGGTTTGCGCCCTGCTTTTTGCGCTGCTGGCCTGCCTGGGCGCAGCCGGCTGCGTCCATCATTCCCAGGACGCCGCCGGACAGGACTGGCGCACCACGGGCCTCGTCCAGGCCAGCGGCACCATCACCCGGGACGGGGAGGACATCTCCGTACTGGTGTGTGTCCACGCAGACAGCGCCAGCATCTACTACGACACGTCCCTGCAGACCCTTTTCGCCAGCGTGGAATATCCCGTTTCCCTTCCGGGCGATCCCGGGGAGGCATTCCGCACCATCGATTTTGCCGACCGGAACGGGGACGGCTGCGGCGATGTGGCCATGCTCTTCGGCAGCGACACGCTGATGGTGTGGTACTGGGACGGCGCGTCCGGCGCCTATGTATATCAGCCGGAGGAGTCCCAGATCCCGGACAGCGCCCGGGCATAACGCAGGCCGCGGCGCGCCCAGCGGCAGGCGGCCCAGAGAGGTATTGAAAAAATGGCAAAAATGGAACCTACACCCACAGGCACTGCGGAGAAGCTGACGGACGCAGAGCTGTCCAAAATACTTGGGCGGTATCAGGCAATGGAGTCTGTCTCCATACTGATAGGCGCGCTTCTGGTCGCCGCCGGGTGCATATCCGCCTTTGTGGTACATAGTCGGGAGCTGCTGGCCATTCTGGCCCTCTCCGGAGTGGCCCTGATGCTGCTGGTGGGGCTCCCGGCGCAGAAGAAGAAAAAGGCGCTGCTGCAGCAGCAGATGGGCGGCTTTTTCCGGGCAAAGCTGGAGCAGGCCTTCGGCCCGAAGCCTCAAACGCCGGAGCTGCCTATCGACCGGGCCGTCCTCTCGGATTCCGGCCTGATCATACAGTCGTGGAACAACTGCACCGTGACAGATTTCCACGAGGGGCATCACAAGAGCCTGCGTTTTTCCGCCGCCAATGTAACGCTGAGCCACACCTTTGAGGAAAAAACCGCCCCCAACAGTGACGACTGGATGACCCGCTCAGAAACCATCTTCCGGGGCATTGTTGTGCGCTGCGGGGCGCTGTGCGATCCCACCGCAGACCTGGCCGTCAGCGACTGGCTGCATAAACTGGCGGAGGCCGACCAGGCGGAGCCCGCCGTGTTCCGGGAGCGCTTTTCCGCCCGCACGGGAGACGGTCAGCCAGCAGACGAGCAGGTCACGCCGGAGCTGCGGTGCTTCATGGCCGGGTTTGAGAAGACCCTCGGCGGCAGGCTGTGCGGCCTGGTGATCCGCAACGGGGAGCTGCTGCTGGCCCTGCAGACCGGCTATGTCTTTGCCGCCATCCCCAATGTGCTGGATCTCCGGGATATCAACGGCATCCGCAAGTGGTACGACGCTTCCCTGGCGGGCATGAGCCGTCTGCTGGACGTCCTGCTGGAGAGCCCCGTGATCCACCGCGCATAAATCGGTAATAGGCGAAAGACACCCTGCCACAGCAGGGTGTCTCAGCGTGTCGAAAAAGTCTTTTCGACACGCTGCCTAAGTTTTTGAAACTTTGAAAAAGTTTCAAAAACTTGTGATTTTAATGGTGAGGGAAACCCTTCTTGGGTTTCCCTCACACACCCTTCCTTACCGTTATCGAAAATATACCGCTTATCGGCAGTCTCAGACACCCTGCCACAGCAGGGTGTCTTCCTCATTATAAAATAAATCAAAATGCTCTGCTTTCACTCTTCCCGGTCACCGGCCGCAGAGCCGGGGTCGCTCCCCCGCCGCGCCATACGGGTCAGAGACGGATGTCGCCCCTTATCCAGCGCAAACAGCACCGCATAAATGGCCGCGCCCACCGTCTCGATCATCATGTCGCCCATGGTGTCTATGAGCCCGATGTCCAGATAGCCCTCCAGCGGCCGACCGTTGACGGTGACGCTTTCCACGGGGTCAATGCTGCCGATCACTCCGGGCACGTCGCCCAGATCATAGGAGTGGATGGCGTTTACGACGGTGTCGCGCTGCATATCCGTGCCGAGCCAGTGGTCCGATCCGAACTCAAAAAACTCCCACAGCGCCGCCACCGAGATGGAAAACAGCACCGCCGTCAGAATGCGCAGCGGGCGATTCGCCCGATATTTCCGGTTCAGCAGCACCGGGAGATATCCACCCACCAACGCAAAGGCCACGCCGCCGCACAGGTGCAGCAGCTTGTCCCAGTGGGCTGTCAGATAGTACAGTGAAAAGATACGCCCTGCCAGCGTGGCCAGCAGGTAAAACAGAACAAACACATACACCATGCCGGACATCCGCCAGCCCAGCCGCTCCAACACATAGGGGGCGGCAATACCCGCACCCACCGCCAGGCACAGCACGGCGTTGGATGCCGGCCCCAGGCGCACAGCCCGCAGCAGGGCGTACAGCACGAACACCTCGCACACCGCCCAGAGCCACATGCGCCACGCAGGCCAGACGCCCGCCCCGCCTTGTCTTGTGTTTTTCATCTCCATCACCTTTCTGCTCTTAGTTTTCCGCCGCATTTGCCCTATGGGCGCGGTCCGATCAAAGCGCCGTGCCCTTCTTCGGTACGAAAAATGCGTTCATATCTATCCCTTCCAGCTCCAGCAGCCGAGCCTTGCGTCTGATGCCGCCGCCATAGCCGGTGAGGCTCCCGTTGGCCCCCACCACCCGGTGACAGGGGATCATGAGGGAAATGGGGTTGTGCCCCACCGCTCCGCCCACCGCCTGGGCGGACATTCTGTCCACGCCCTGCCGCTTTGCGGCCTCTGCAGCGATGGTCCCATAGGTCATGGTGCTGCCATAGGGAATAGCCAGCATGATGTCGCAGATCACCCGGCGAAAGGGCGTGGAGTCATAGCGCAGGGGCGGCAGGAAATCCGGCTGACGGCCGGAAAAATATATGTCCAGCCAGCGCCTCGCCTCCCCAAAGAGGGGGTGCTCCCCCGGAGCCGCATCCCGAGGCAGAGTGCTGCCGAAATACTTCTGCCCGTTGAACCACAGGCCCACCAGGGCCTGTTCATCGCAAGCAAGCGTGATGGTTCCCAGTGGGGACTCGTATTCGGATGTGTAGATCATGGCTTTCCTCCTTGCTCTGCTGCAGGCTCTGCCAAATTTATTTTTCCCATCATACCACAGTTTTGCGGGCAAAAGAATCCCTTTTTCCTGAATCGGCCGGATAACATCGCCGGATAATAAAAAGGGGGGGGCCCGGGGCTTCTGCCCCAGACCTCCCTTTTTTCTGTGCTTTCCGTTCTGCACTGGATGCTTCAAATTCACCTGGCACGGATGCTCTTTACCACGCTGTACGACGAGTTGGCGGCGGAGCGCACCCGACTGATGGCCTTGACCTTGTAGTAATAGGTCGTTCCGGCTCTGGCGTTGGTGTTGGTGTAGCTCCGGTTGGTGGTGGTGAACATCTTGGTATAGGTGCCGTTTTTACTGGTGGCCCGGTATACCTCGTACTTGCCGGCCCCGGCCACGGCAGACCAGGTCAGCTTGGGCTTGCCGCTGCTGGTAGTGATCTTCACCACAGGCTTCGCGCAGTGGCAGGTGGCCTTGACCACAGTGCTGTAAGCGGAATTGGCCGCCGTCTTCACCTTGCTGACGGCTTTGACCTTGTAGTAATACGCATAACCGGCACCGGCTGTGGTGTCGGTGTAATTGGTCTTCGTGGTACTGCCGATGTACTTATAGGTACCGTTCTGGCTCCCGGCCCGGTATACCTCGTACTTGCTGGCACCGGTGACGGCGCTCCACTTCAGATAGGGCTTGCCGCTGGAGGCCAGATAGTCCGGCTTCACCACGGGTCTTGCGCAATGGCTGTTGACGGCCAGGGCCTTGCTGTTGGCGGAGTTGGCGGCGCTCCGCACCTTGCTGACAGCTTTGACCTTGTAATAGTAGGTGTAGCCTGCGGAAGCTGTGGTGTCGGTGTAATTGGTCTTCGTGGTGCTGCCGATGTACTTGTAGCTGCCGTTCTGGCTGCCGGCCCGGTACACATAGTACTTGCTGGCTCCGGTGACGGCACCCCAGGACAGGTAGGGCTTGCCGGAGGAAGACAGGTACTGAGCACTGTTCAGCTCCGGCCGGGCGCAATGGCAGAGGGCGGTGACGGCCGCGCTGTAGCTGCTCTTCACGCCGCTGGCATTGACGGCCTTGACCTTGTAGTAGTAATAATATCCGGGCTTGGCCGTGGTATCGGTGTAGTTCAGCTTTGTCGCCGTGCCGATATGTTGGTAAGTGCCGCTCTTGCTGCCGCCGCGGTAGACATAATACTTGACCGCGCCGTCCACGGCCTTCCACTTCAGGTAGGGCTTGCCGGTGGTGAGCAGGTAGTCCGGCTTTACACTGGGCGCGGCAGGTTTGAAATTCGGGTCCTTAGTGCCGCAGAGGGTACAAGTGCCGTTTTTGTAATCGTGGCCCAAGGCAGGAATCTCGGCCTGTGCTTCCTGCACAGCGCCGCAGCGGGAGCAATGGCTGCCCTCGGTAAGGCCTGTCTCTGTGCAGGTGGCTGAAACAGCTTCATCCGTCACTATGTCATGGCCCAGGGCGGGCACAATCTTCTGTGCCTTGGTCGCCCCATCGCAGCGGCTGCAATGGCTGCCCTCCGTCAAACCGGCTTCCGTGCAGGTCGGTGCAACAGCCGCGTCTATCACCATGTCATGCCCCAAGGCGGGCACAATCTTCTGCTCGGTAATCATTTCGCAGCAACGACCGCAATGGCTTCCTTCGGTCAATCCAGTTTTCGTGCAGGTCGGTGCAACAGCCGCATCTGTCACCATGTCATGTCCCAAGGCAGGGACAACCTTCTGCTCCGTAATCGTTTCGTCACAGCGGTTACAATGGCTACCCTCAGTCAAGCCCGTCTTTGTGCAGGTCGGTGCAACGGCGGCATCTGTCACCATGTCATGTCCTAAGGCATCTACATAATTCTGCTTTACCTCGCTCCCACAGGGGCAACTCCGCAATGTGTAGCCCTGCTCGGTACAAGTCGGCGGCACGACTGTGTCCTCATACTCGTGACCCATGTAGGTCATCACAATGCGGTCGATGGAGAAGCCGTAAGCGCTGTCGCTCTTGTCCGACACCAGACGGATCGTCAGAGTATCTCCACTGATAGTAAGCGTCTTGCCCGCCAGCTCCGTTCCGGTGTATTGTGCCCCGTTCACATAAAGATAGTCTATATTAGTCTCCACCTCTGTCTGCGCCGAGAAGGTGACATCCAGGGAAACAGCTCCCGCTGCCTTGTAGGTATAGGTTTTGTCCAGGTTATTCTCATAATTATGGCTGGACTCCGGATACCCCTTCTTGTCCAGGGTCTGTGTTTTCCGCTCGTGCACATAGATTTTCAGCTGAGCGGTAGTCCCCCGGTAGGTAACGTCGATGGTCTTTGCCCCGGGGGTGGACATGTCGCAGCTGCCCAGCTCCAGCAGCCCGGAATCATAGGGGATAGTCATCGTGCAGCCGTCCTTATGGGTCAGTGTCATGCACAGGCCCTGGGTATTCAGGGTATCGTTGGGCAGGTACGCCGTTTGGTCAATGCGGCAGGCCGCGGAGGAAACCGGCTCCGTGCAGTAGCCTATCCAGGTGAGATGGAAACCGCAGGCCTCGCGCACAGTTTCCGTCCACTCACTGTTGTGCCCCGGGTAAAGTGCGTATGCATAATTATCTCTAAAGGCTCTCGAACCAACTGTGGGAGGATTCCCGGTAAATATAAAGCTACGAATATTTTTTGCATTACAGAACAGATAGGCAGGGATCTTCTCCACACTCTCACCAAATACGACCTTCATTCCATCCGCAGCGGTGCCGGCGTTTTGGAAAACATTATACTCGCTGCATTCTGCTGCCTTGGCGTTGTAAATAACTTCCTTCAGACCCGTGCAGCCAGAAAACGCACTGTACTCGATGCTTGCCACATTGCTTCCAATGGTCACACTGGTCAGGCCCGTGCAGCCGTAGAATGCATAGCTCCCGATGTTGGTCACATTGCTGCCAATCGTCACGCTGGTCAGGCCCGTACAGCCGGAGAATGCACCCGACCCAATGCTGGTCACACCGCTGCCGATGGTCACGCTGGTCAGGCCCATGCAGCCGGAGAATGCCTCGCCCCCAATGCTGGTCACACTATCCGGTATCGTCACACTGGTCAGGCCTGTGCAGTTGTGGAATAGATAGGCAGGGATCTTCTCCACACTCTCGCCAAAGACGATCTTCATTCCATCCGCAGCGGTACCGACATCCTCGAAAACATGCGATTTGTATGTTAGATCTGCCGCTGCCTTGGCGTTGTAAATAACTTCCTTCAGCCCCGTGCAGCCGGAAAATGCCTCCTCCCCAATGCTGGTCACACTGCTCGGAATCTCCACGCTGGTCAGGCCCGTGCAGCCGGAAAATGCCCAGTCCCCAATGCTGGTCACGCTGTCCGGAATTGTCACGCTGGTCAGGCCCGTGCAGCCGGAGAATGCATAGTCTCCGATGCTGGTCACACCGTCCGGTATCGTCACGCTGGTCAGGCCCGTGCAGCCGGAGAATGCATAGTCTCCGATGCTGGTCA
>ENA-UONZ01001609-UONZ01001609.1-human-gut-metagenome-genome-assembly--contig:-C93old-NODE-1609-length-22996-cov-24.162635_pt1 | contig 22996 bp, 20 predicted proteins | sample MGYA00242468_ERZ724015 | MGnify/ENA metagenome assembly ERZ724015
TTACCACAGAAGCGGTTTTTTGTCAAGCACTTTTTTGAGAAGCTTTTGAAGTTTTCCGAACTTAAATCGCTCAGCAGTTTCTCGGTGCTAACCGGAACATTCGAACGTTCATTGGTTCTTTTCAAGGGCTTCCTGCTGAGCTTTCAGAAGTCATTCTTTTGTCTCAGCGCTTGGCGCTCAAGTATAATACCACACCCCGGGGCGCTTGTCAACACTTTTTGACATCTTTTTTAAAAGAAAATTGAGTTTGCTTCACTTATATTGTAATCAACCCCTCTTCCCCATACAAAAAGACCGTCCATGCACTGCACAGACGGTCTTGGGTCTATATATAATTACTTATATAATAAGCTTTTAGCGGATCTCGATACCCAGCTTGAACTTCAGGTTGCCGAGGATCTTCTTGACCACGCGCTCCACTTCCTCAGCAGAGACTTCCTTCTTGGGATCAGACAGGGACAGGCTAAAGGCCATGCTCTTTTTGCCATCGCCAAGGTTTGCGCCGCGATAGATATCGAACAGCTTGACCTCGCTGACCAGCGGGCTGGCCTTGCGGATGGTCTCCTCGATCTCGCCGCAGGATACAGCCTCGCCGCAGACTAGAGCCAAGTCGCGCTTAACAGGTGCATAAGGGCTGAGAGGCTTATAGCGCAGCTCGCCCTCTACGCAGGACATCAGAGCCTCGTAGTCCAGCTCGCCCAGATAGATGTTCTGGCTGTCCTTCTGCTCCTTGGCGATCTCCAGCTCTGCGTTGATCTCGTTGGCCAGCTTGCCGAACACGCCCAGACGCTTACCGTTGCAGTACACGGCGGCGCTGATGCCGGGGTGCAGCCATGCGGCGGTCTCGCGCTGATAATCAAAGGTCAGGCCAAAACCGGCTGCCAGTGCTTCCAGCGCGCCCTTGACGGTGAAGAAGTCCTCCTCGGGGCCGAAGGCACCGATGCAGAGAGTCTGACGCTCGTGGGGGTGCTCATTGATAGGCAGTTCCTTGGCCAGATAGACCGGTGCCATCTCGAACAGGCGACCCTCGGCGTTGCCCTTTTTCAGGTTGTCCACGATGACGTTCAGCATGGAGGGAGTCAGCAGGGTGCGCATGATGGACAGGTTCTCGCTGATGGGGTTCAGAATGCGGATGGCCTTGCGGGCTTCGTCCTCGGCGGGGATATGCAGCATATCCAGCTCAGCGTTGGAGTAGAAAGCCAGCGTGGAGGCCTCGTAGAAGCCCTGTGCGGCCAGCAGACGCTTGGTCTTGAGCTGCTGCTTCTGGTCGTAGTTCAGGCCACCGTTGGTAACGGAGGCAGTGTTCAGGAAGGTGGGCACAATATGGTCGTAGCCGTACTCACGGATGACCTCCTCGGCCAGATCCGGGAAGCTTTCCACGTCATCACGGTACAGGGGTGCGGACACATCCCAGCTGCCATCGGCCTGCACATCCACGGTGAACTCCAGACGCTGCAGGATGTCGATCATGGTCTGGTCGGGCACGGTGATGCCCAGCACGGCGCAGATCTTTGCCGGGGTGGTGACGATGTGCTTGCGCTCCAGCGGGCGGCCATCGGTCAGATCGTATTCCAGCGTAGTGATATCACCGCAATCCAGCTGCTGGATCAGATGCAGAGCGCGTGCCAGACCCAGCTGCGGAGAATAGCGATCCACGCCCTTCTCGTAGCGGGCAGAGGAATCGCTGTTCTGGCCCAGTGCACGGCTGGTCTTACGGACGCAGTCGCGGGCAAAGGTGGCGCACTCGAACAGCAGGCTGGTGGTGTTATCGTCCATACCGGAGTTTGCGCCGCCCATGATGCCGGCCAGTGCCACCGGCTTTTCGGCATCACAGATGACCAGATTGTTGGGGTTCAGGGTAAATTCCTTCTCGTCCAGCGTGACGATCTTTTCGCCCTCGTGGGCGCGGCGCACATCGATGGTGCGGCCGGCGACCTTGTTCAGGTCAAAGGCGTGCATGGGCTGACCCATCTCCAGCAGGGTGTGGTTGGTGATATCCACCACGTTGCTGATGGAGCGCAGGCCGCACAGTGCCAGATGGCGCTTCATCCAACGGGGAGACTCGCCCATGCGGATGTTGCGCACATAGTGTGCCATGTAGCGGGGGCACAGCTCCGGTGCCTCCACCTTGACGGTGATGGGAGCGTCCGGCTCGCAGACAGCCTTGTAGTCCATGGCGGGCATGTGCAGGGGCTTGCCCAGAACCGCAGCCACCTCGCGGGCAATGCCCAGAACGGACTGGCAGTCCGGGCGGTTGGCGGTGATAGAGATATCAAAGATGTAGTCGTCCAGACCCACCACGGGGGCGATGTCGGTGCCGGGGACAGAATCCTCGGGCAGAATGAGCAGGCCGTAGACCTCAGAGCCTGGGAACAAGTCGTCGTTCAGACCCAGTTCTGCGCCGGAGCACAGCATACCGTTGGACTCCACGCCCTGCATCTTGCGGGCCTTGATGGTGATGCCGCCGGGCAGAGTGGAGCCATCCAGTGCGGTAGGCACGCAATCGCCCAGCTTCATGTTGGCGGCACCGGTGCTGATGCGGATCTCGTGGCCGTAAGCGCCGCAGTCCACCACACACTTGGTCAGGTGGGTGCCCTCCTGCTTTTCCATCTCCACGATCTTGCCGACGACCACCTTGCTGATGCCGGCATCCAGCGGGATGAGCTCTTCCACCTCGAAACCGCAGGAGAACAGCTTCTCCTCCAGTTCCTGTGCGGTGACATCGATATCAACGAATTCTTTTAACCAACTGAAAGGTACTTTCATTGTTTGTTCTCTCCCCTCTTATTCGTGGAACTGCTTGAGGAACTGCAGATTGTTCTCGAACATCAGACCGATGTTGTTGATGCCATACTTCAGCATGGCGATACGCTCGATGCCAATGCCAAAGGCGAAACCGGAGTACTCGTCCGGGTCGATGTTGCAGTTCTCAAGCACCTTGCGGTTGACGACGCCGCCGCCCAGCACCTCGATCCAGCCGGTGTGCTTGCACAGGGGGCAGCCCTTGCCGTGGCACTCGAAGCAGCTTACGTCCACCTCCACGCTGGGCTCGGTGAACGGGAAGTAGGAGGGACGCAGACGGGTGCGGGTGTCGGCACCGAACAGCTTCTGCACGAAGGTGTTCAGCGCACCCTGCAGGTCGCCCAGCGTGATGCCCTTATCCACGACCAGACCTTCCATCTGGTGGAACATGGGGCTGTGAGTAGCGTCCGAGTCAGAGCGGAACACGCGGCCGGGGATCAGCACCTTGATGGGCGGCTTCTGGCTGTCCATGGTGCGGATCTGGCCGCCGGAGGTCTGGGTGCGGAGCAGGAACTCATCGGACAGGTAGAAGGTATCCTGCATGTCGCGGGCGGGGTGATCCTTGGGCACGTTCAGGCGGGTGAAGTTGTGGTCGTCGTCCTCGATCTCAGGTGCGTCAGCCACGGCAAAGCCCATGCCGGAGAACACGTCGATGATCTGGTTGGTGACCAGCGTCAACGGGTGCAGACCGCCCACAGAGCGGGTCTTAGCGGGCAGGGTGATATCCACCGTCTCGGCGGCGTTGCGGGCAGCAAGCTCTGCCTGCTTCACGGCCTCGGCGGCGGCATCGTAGTCTGCCTGCACCTTCTGCTTGAGTTCGTTGATGATCTTGCCCATGGCGGGGCGCTCTTCCGGCGCAACGGTGCGCAGATTCTTCATCAGGGCAGGGATCTTGCCGTTTTTGCTGAGGTATTCCTGCCAGAAGGAAGCCAGCGTCTCCTTGCTGGACACCTGACCAAGGCTTTCAGCGGCCTGCTTGGCCAGCTCATCGATCATTGCTTGCATGGATTTTCTCTCCTTTATTCTTTGTGTTCATGGAGCGGGGTATAACAAAAAAGCCCCGTCCCCTGCCCGACTGCTCAGGCAAAAGGGACGAAGCTATAACCATTTCTGCTCCGCGGTACCACCCGGTTTCCGTCTGCACAAAGGCAGACGGCGCTCAAACGCCGTAACGGGGCGCAACCGTTCTGTGCTAATAGATGCACCCGCATCGTTCGCGCAGACCGCTCGGGAGCGAACTTCAGCCTCTGCCGCACATGGAAGCCCTTTCAGCCGGTGAAGCTTCTCTCTTTGCCGTGCAGACAGCGCCTACTCTCTCCGTCGCTGCGTTTGGTAATATGATAACCAAGAGTTATGTTACCACATTTTGCGGCGGTTTGCAAGCCGCAGAGCGGTTTTTATTTGCCGGAGCTGCGTTTTGTGCCTTCTTTTCGGTCAGGCGGCAGGCCTCGCAGGCGGTCATACAGCAAACTGCAAACACCAGCAGGGCGCAGTCTGTCGGCACGCGACGCATAGGCACCACCCGGCTACACAGGGTATTGAAACTTTCCACGGCACGCTCCGGCAAGCCCAGATAAAACAGCGCCAGCGAAAGCGGCAGGTGCAGTGCCCTGCCCCATAATAAGGATTTGAACGAGACCTCCGGCGGGCAGAGGGTGCGCACTTGCAGCAGCACCGAAGCGCCCTGCACGCTGAGCGCGGCGCAGCACAGCCCGCTTGCCCACAGACCGGTGCGGGCGGCGTAGTCGCAGCCGGAGCACACTTCCAGCAGCATCGCCGGAAAGGGTGCAAGCGCCGCAGGCAGCAGCAGCCCGCAGCCTGCCGCCAACAGCCGAAAATACAGCACAAAGCCGCATAATTTCAGGTAGGTCACCGCCGCCTGTGCAAGGATGGCATCCAGCGCGGGCGGCGGTTCTGCTTGCGCGGCAGCGGGCGGCACGGGCAAAGGCTCCGGTATGCCGCAAACACGGCAGAGCAGCGCCGCCGTCAGCCAGCCCGCCAGCACCTGTGCGGCAAACAGGCATATCCCGGCTGTGCGGCTGCCCAGCAGCTGCTCCCCTACCGTCAGGATGACAAAGGATGGCCCGGAGCAGATGCAGGCGGGCAGCAGAGCCGAAGCCTCCTGCGGGGTCAGCTCCCTGCTGCGGACTGTCTCGGCAGCAGCGGCGGCGGCAGGGGCAAAGCCGCCCACAAGACCGATGAGCAGCACACTGCCCGCGCTGCGGCTGCGCAGACCGATACAACGCACCACCGGCCAGAGCAGCACCCCCAGCACCTCGCCCGCACCGCTGCGCATGATGAGCGCCGACACCACCAGAAACGGAAACAGTGACACCAGCAGCGGCCCACCGCAGAGTGCAAGACCCTGCCGCAGAGCTGCCGCACAGGTCTGCGGCGCGGCAAATACCAGAAACGCCGTGGCTGCACCCAGCAAAAAAAGCCCCGGATACAGCGGTTTGCAGCTTTTACTCATAAGCATGCCCTCCCCCTCCATATATATGGAAGCATGGGCTGTGCAATGTACAAGGCGCGGGACGGGAGGGACAAAGATGGCCAGAGCACACCACGACCGGCGCACCCCGGGCGACTGGCTGCGCGGGCTGTTCCGACAGCCGCCGCCCGGGTTTTACAGCCGCCCTGCCGTATACCTGAGCGGCGACCGGATGGAGATAGAGCATTTTTGCACGGTGTTGTTTTTTGATGAAAACAGGCTGTGCCTGCGGCTGGCGAAGGGGCGGTTCACAGTATACGGCAGCGGACTGCGCATCTGCACCCTGACCGCCGCCCGGCTGACGGTGCAGGGGCAGTTTTTGCGTACCGATTTTTCCGATGAATAGGAGGCCGCCATGGAAGCTGCAAGCCTTTGGGCCGGAGTGTGCTTTACCGCCCGGAACGGCAGCCCCGAGGCGCTTTTGACCGATGCCGCCGCGCAAGGGATACACCTGTACGGCATCTCTGCCCGGCCCGGGGGCTTTTGTGCCCATTGCGCAGCATGGCAGTACCGGCGGCTTGCAGCCCTTGCCCGGCACAGGCGAGTGCGGCTGCGGGTGGATAAACGGAAAGGGCTGTATTTTTTGCTCCGTCCGCTGCTGCGGCGCAAGGGGCTGTGGGTAGGGCTGGCAGCATGGGGGCTGGGGCTGCTCTGGCTGCAAGGGCTTATATGGGCGGTGGACTACGGCAGCCTGACCACCGGGCAGCGGGCGCGGGCGGGTGCAGTGCTGCGCAGCTGCGGCTTGCAGCCCGGCACTGCCGTAACCGAGGAGCTGCTGCGCGCCGGAGAGTATGCGCTGCTGGAAAGCGGCGAGTTTTCGTGGGTAAGCCTGAATTTTGAAAAAGGCAGGCTTGCGGTGGAGGCCGCCCCTGCCCATGCACGGCCAGAAATCGCCGCAGGCACCTTACACGGGCTGCGGGCAAAGTGCAACGGAACGGTGCTGCGTACAAATCTTGCCAGCGGAACCATGCTGGTAGTGCCCGGGCAGACTGTGGAAGCCGGACAGGGGTTGATTGGCACGGCGCGCAGCGAGCGGGACGGCACCTTGATCTTTGCCCCGGCGGCAGGCACGGTAGTGGCACAGCTGGAATGGGAGACAAATCAAAACATTCCGCTGGCAGAGACCCTGCCGCAGCTGACCGGCAAAAATACAACGAATTACAAGCTGTTTTTTGCAGAGCATTCTGCCGTGCTTTCCCCCTCTGCGCCTGACGGGGACGGGCTGTGCCGCACCCGGCATCTGCAATTAGAGGTTTTCGGCCTGCCCCTGCCCTGCGCGGTGGAGGAGACCATCTATTACGGGCAGCAGCAGGAGACGATGTACCGCACCGAGGCGCAGGCGCTTACATTGGCGCGGCTGCAAGGACTGCGGGCGCTGCACGATGCTTTCCCGGATGCCGACATCCTCGCCCGCCGGGAGGAATGCACCGTGCAGGAGGAAGCACTGCATTACAATGCGGTGTATACCGTGACGGCAGACATTTGCACATAGCAAAAGCCAGATGGTTTGGAATGGTCTCCGTTTTGCTCTGACCATGTTCAGCGGAAAAATTATTGTTTATTTACCGGTCTGGAAAATCTGCGGATTTTCCAGACCGGTCTTTTCACGGGAGGGAGTGTGACGGAAAACGGCAGCTATAAAAAAGCAACTTGCTTTTGAAACGCAGAAGCAAAAAAGGCGGCTGCACACAACTGCGCAGCCGCCTTTTGAAAAGCGAAATTTTTTATTGTACGGGATGTTCGGCTTCAGCGGCCTGCGCAGCCTGTGCATCGTACTCAGCAAGCAGAGCGTTCAGGTCGTACTGATACTTGCTGTGGCAGAAGTGGCACACCACCTCACAGTTGGGGTCCTCGTCCCGCATACGCACAAGCTCTGCACGGCCAAGGCTGAGCAGCATCTCCTTGGTGCGCTCGGCGCTGCAATCGCACTGGTACTGCACCGTGCGCTCGTCCAGCACGTTGGGGTTGAAACCCGCCAGCGCCATCTGCATCATATCCTTGGGGGTTTTGCCGGCATGGAGCAGCTCGGTGACAGAGGGCATGGCGTTGATGTTCTTTTCCAGCTGGTCGATCTCGGCATCGGTAGCGCCGGGCAGCAGCTGCACCATAAAGCCACCGGCGCAGAGGATGGACAGGTCTTTGTCCACCAGCACGCCTAGCGCCATCACGGTAGGCACCTGCTCGCTGTAAGCATAGTAGCTGGTCAGATCCTCGGCGATCTCACCGGATACCAGAGGCACCTGCCCCACCGTAGGCTCCTTTTGCAGGCGGTTATCGCGGATGACGGTCAGCACGCCATCCTTGCCCACGGCAGTGCCCACGTCCAAGTGGCCGTTGGCTTTGGCGGGCAGCTCCACCAGCGGATTATCAATGCAGCCCTTCACGTTGCCGGTGCCGTCGGTGCAGGCGATGAGCACGCCCGCAGGGCCACCGCCCGCCACACGCAGAGTGATACGGTCGCGGTCATCCTTGAGCATGGAGCCCATCAGGGTAGCACCCGTGAGCAGACGACCCAGTGCCGCGCTGCAGGTGGCGCTTGTGGTGTGAAGCTTTTCTGCTTTACGGACGATCTCGGTGGAATCCACACCGCAGAACACGACACCGCCATTCTCGGACAGGCCGCGGATCAGGTTTGCCATAGGTTATCCCTCCAGTTGTGTATACTGTTTTGTTGCGCAGAAGAAATAGCGCTGGCTTTCTTCGGTCAGCGGGCCAAAGGTTTCGCCATCACAGACGCTTTCCAGCGCAAAGCCGTGCTTTTCCAGCGCCGCACGAATAGTATCCAGATCATAGGTATACTCGCAGAATTCCTCGTGGAAATGCTCACCGGTCTCGTGATAATCAATGTCCACCGTGATCTCCACCTTGCGGTCGGCGGCGTTATAGTGGTTGCGCCACACGCAGGAGGCATCCTCTTCCTCAAAGGTAAATGCGTTATCGCCCAGAACCTTCTGGTGCTTATAGGGGGTGTTCATATCAAACAGGAACACGCCGCCCTTTTCCATGAAAAAGCCCGCGTTGGCAATGGCGGTATCCAGATCCGGGATGTGGTTGAAGGTATCAAAGGTGGATACCGCCGCCCGGATGGTACCGTAGAGATCCAGCTTGAGCAGGTCCTGCCGCAGCAACAGCAACCGACCGGAAAGCCCCAGCTGCTCGGCTTTATCCCGTATCACGCAGAGCATCTCTTCCGACTGGTCGATGCCGATCATATCGTAACCCGCCTGTGTCAGCATCAGGGTCAGTTCCCCGGTGCCGCAGCCAAGGTCGGCCACAATACCGTCGTGGATGCCGTGGGCTTCCAGCTTTGCATGGATCTGGCTGTACAGGGCGTCGTAGTCTGCCTCGCCGTTGAATTCATCGTAAAAATAGGCAAATTCGTTGTAAGCCATGGCGTTACTCCGCTTCCTCGTTTTCCGCAGCCACTGCGGCGTTGAGTACCGCCTGCAGCTCCGGGATGCCGTAGCCGTTTTCGCCACTGGTCAGCACCACTTTCTGGCAGCCGTAGGGGCGGCAGATATTTTCAAAGTCCTCCTGCGTTTTGGCAAGCTGGCTTTTTTTCAGTTTATCCGCCTTGGTCAGCGCCACCACATAGGGGATGCGGTGGTAGTGCAGATAGCGCAGCATCTGCAAATCGTCTGCGCTGGGGGCGTGGCGGCAGTCCAACAGCTGCACCAGCAGGGTGTGGTGGCGGGGCGCCTCGAAGTAGCTGTTGATGAGGTCGTCCCAGCGCTCGCGGTCGGCGTTGCTCACCTTGGCATAGCCGTAGCCCGGCAGATCCACAAAGTAGCAATCATCCACCGAATAGAAGTTGATGGTAGCTGTTTTGCCCGGCGTACTGGACACGCGCGCCAGATTTTTGCGGCTGCACAGCTTGTTGATGAGGCTGGATTTGCCCACGTTGGAGCGCCCCGAAAAGCTCAGCTCCGGGCGGTCACTCTCGGGCAGCTGGCTGGAAATGCCATAGCTGGCAATAAAATCTGCTTTATTGAAGATCATGGCGTGTTCCTTTCTAGTTTTTCAGCAGACAGCGCCCGGCTGGTTCTTCTCAGGCGCGGCAGGGATGCGGCTTTCCCCTGCTTTGGACTTTTTGGTGCGGGGGCGGCCTGCGGTGCTCTTTGCTGCCTTCGGCTTAAGCAGGGCGGCAGCCAGCACCTGCGAGAGGTTCTGCATGGGCAGGAAGGTCAGATTCTTCTTGACCTCCTCGTCCACGTCGTAAAGATCAGGCTCGTTGTCCTTGGGGATGAGCACGGTCTTCATGCCCTCGCGGTAAGCAGCCATGCTCTTTTCCCGCAGACCGCCGATGGGCAGCACATTGCCGTGCAGGGTAATCTCGCCGGTCATGGCAACATCGCCGCGCACCGGCACGCCGGACAGGCAGGACACCAGAGCCGTGGTCAGGGTGACGCCCGCAGAAGGGCCGTCCTTGGGCACAGCGCCCTCCGGGGCGTGGATGTGCAGGTCGCACTTTTTCAGCCGCTCGGGGTCGATGCCGTATTCCTCGGCGTGGACGCGCACCCAAGTAACTGCCAGCTGTGCGCTCTCCTTCATCACATCGCCCAGAGAGCCGGTAACGGTGATCTTGCCGGTGCCGTTATCCATGACCTGCACCTCGATGGGCAGGGTCTCGCCGCCTACGCTGGTCCATGCCAGACCGTTGGCGATGCCCACGGCGTTGGTGCGGTTGAGGAAGTCCGGCTTGACGATGCGGGGGCCCAGCAGTTCCTCCAGCATGGCGGCAGTCACCGCCACGCTTTCCACCTCGCCGGAAGCGATCTTGCGGGCGCACTTGCGCAGCACGCTGGTGATGGTACGCTCCAGATTACGCACACCGGCCTCGCGGGTGTAGCCATCGATGATGCCGTAGAGCGCGCTCTGATTCATGGTGACCTTGCCGGTCAGGCCGCAGGCCTTGAGCTGCTTGGGCAGCAGATGCTTGCGGGCAATGTTATACTTTTCCACGCGGGTGTAGCTGGGCAGCTCGATGACGTCCATGCGGTCCCGCAGCGGGCCGGGGATGCTGCCCAGATCATTGGCGGTGGTGATAAAGAGCACATGGCTCAGGTCAAAGGGGATATCAATGAAATGATCGTTGAAGGTGCTGTTCTGCTCCGGGTCCAGCGCCTCCAGCAGAGCTGCCGCCGGGTCGCCCCGGAAGTCCCCTGCCAGCTTGTCGATCTCGTCCAGCAGCATCAGGGGGTTGGAGGATTTGGCGGTGATCATGGCGCTGATGATCTTGCCGGGCATGGCACCGATGTAGGTACGGCGGTGGCCACGGATCTCGGCTTCATCCCGCACGCCGCCCAGACTGATGCGCACATACTTACGGCCAAGGCTTTCCGCGATGGAACGCGCAATACTGGTCTTGCCAACGCCCGGAGGGCCGACCAAGCAGATGATCTGTGCCTTTACATCCGGTGCCAGCTTGCGCACGGCCAGCATTTCCAGAATGCGATCCTTGACCTTTTTCAGGCCGTAGTGATCCCGATCCAGGATCTGCTGGGCGCGGTGGATATCCAGATCATCCACGGTCATGGTGTTCCACGGCAGATCCAGACAGGTATCCAGATAGGTACGGATGACCGTGGCTTCCTGATTGCTGCTCTGCATCCGGGACAGGCGGTCTACCTCCTTGAGCAGTTTTTTCTCGCTGTCCTCGGCAAGGTGCAGCTCCCGGATCTTGCGGCGGTAATCATCGGCTTCAGCGTGGGTATCGTCCCCCTCGCCCAGCTCATCGTTGATGATGTGCAGCTGCTCGTGCAGGTAGTAATCGCGCTGGTTCTTGTCCATGGACTCGTTGACCTTTTCCGCGATCTCCTTTTCGATCTTCATCACCTGGCATTCGCGGCGCAGCATCTCCACAAGGCGCTGCAGACGGCCGTTGAGGGTGTTTTCGTTCATCACGGCCTGCTTGTCCTCGTAGCGGAACAAGAGGTTTGCCGGCATATACTCGGTGAGGAACATGGGGTCATCGCTGGAAACGATGGTGAACACCACGTCCTTGGCAAGGCGCGGGTTCATACCCAGATATTCGTCAAAGCCGGTCTTGAGGGCGCGGAGCAGCGCCTCGGTCTCCACAGCCTCTTCGGGCTTTGCGGCACGCACCGGAGCGGAGCGCACGGCAGACAGCAGAAAATCGCCGGTGGTATCCAGTTCGGTCAGCTTGGCGCGGTACTTGCCCTCTACCAGCACCTTGACCAGTTCGTCCGACACGCGCAGCACCTGCTTGACCTCAGCTACTACGCCGTAGGTGTACAGGTCCTGCTGGGTGGGCTCGCTGGTCTCCATCTCTTTCTGGGCTACCAGAAATACGTTGGAGTTGTTGGCCATGGCCCACTCCACGGCGGCAATGCTCTTTTCCCGCCCGACTTCAAAATGAACAAGGTTGTTGGGGAACACCACCAGCCCGCGCAGTGCGATGGTGGGCAGATGGAGCTCCTTCCGCTCGACCTTGATGGTAACTTTTTCAGACATATACAAACACCTCCCGACTGCCGCTCGAGTTTCCATGCTGCGGCAGCGCTATCCTTTGGGGTCTTTTAAGGTGTATCTGAAAACAAAGAAAATGACGAATATTTCGCAAGCACAAGCGGGATTTAAGGCAAATAGCCGCAGGAATCCTTTGTGGATTTCAAGGCTGTTTAACGCAAAATCCAGCTGTGTTTGTAGAAATAGACTAAATTTTCGACTTTTCAGATACACCCTAGATAAAAATACAGTTGTTTCCTTATTATACAGATTTCCGGCCAAAATGCAACTGCCCTGCCGAAATGGTCGGTCATTCGGGGCGGTTTTCGTGGGTGTTGAAGCCCATTTTGCCCAGCGCGGGCAGCAACGCCCGCAGCGTGACCGAGGTGAGCGCCCCCATGACAAGCCCCAGCACCAGCATGACCGGCGCATAATACAGCGACAAGGACGAGGAGATGATGACCCCTGCGCCCAGCAGCTGCCCCACGTTATGCGCCAGTGCGCCGCAGACCGACAGGATGAACCATGTGGGCCGCACCGGCAGAAGATAGTACAGCACCCACATCACCGCAAGGGACAAAAGCCCGCCGCACAGCGAGAGGAAGCCCGCCGTGAAGCCGGACACCAGAAAGACGAACAGCGCCTTGAGCACATCCAGCACCAGTGCCTGCCGGGGTCCCATGAAGAACAAGGCGTACATGACCACGATGTTGGCAAGCCCCAGCTTCATGCCCGGCAAAAGCCCCGGGATGACCAGCGTTCCCTCGATGAAGGAAAGCGCCATGGCCAGCGCAAACAGCAGACCGGACAGGGCGATGTGCCGTGTTTTTTGATAGTTGCGGTGATTTTTAGGCATAGAGGATACGCTCCTTTATTCTTCGGGCTGCTGCGTCTGCTCGTAGGCTTCCTGTTCTTCCATGGCGGCTTCCCATGCGGCAAAAAGCTCCTCCTGATGGAAGCGCAGGTCGCTCAGCTCATCGCTTTTCTGGCGCAGCAGGTCGGGGTCGTTATATACCTCCGGGGAGTTGATCTCGTTGTCCAGCTCTACCTCGCGTGCACCGCAGGCCTCCATCTCGTCCTCGCATGCCTTGATCTTGGCGCGCAGCTCGGCGCGGCGGCGGCGCTGCTCCTTGCCGTAGCCGGTCTTGGCGGGCTCGGCCGCCTTCTGGGCAGCCTGCACCGGGTCGGCACGACCCATCAGGGCATCGTAGCTGGGATAGAGCACTGCCTTGCCGTCCTCAAGGTAGAGGATGGGACAGGCCAGACTGTTCATCAGGTGACGGTCGTGGGTGACCAGCAGCAGGGTACCGGTGTAGGCCATCAGCGCCTCAGTCAGGTTCTCGCGGGTATAGATGTCCAAGTGGTTGGTGGGCTCGTCTAGAAACAGCAGATTCGGGCGCTCCAGCACGATCTCCGCAAAGCGCAGACGCGCAAGCTCGCCGCCGGACAATGCTTCGCAGGGCTTGAATACGGTATCGCCCCGGAAGCCCAGCTTTGCAAGGTGGCTGCGCACCTCCAGCTCGGTCATGCGGGGGTACTTGTTCCAGATGACATCAATGACCCTGCCCTGTCCCAGACGGTTCTGCTGCTGGGCAAAGATGCTGGGACGTGCTCCGGTGCCCAGCCGCACCATGCCGCCGGAGGGGCGGCGCTTGCCATCCAGCACCTGCATCAGGGTGGATTTGCCCGCACCGTTGGGGCCGGCAATGATAAGCCGCTGCCCGCGGCAGACCGTATAGGTAAAGGGTTCCAGCAGGGTACGCTCCCCGATCTTGATGCTGAGATTTTTCAGCATCACCAGCTCATTCCACGGTTCTACGTCATATTCAAAGCGGAACTTCAGCTGGTTGGTCTCGTCCTTGGGTGCCTCGGTGATCTCCAGCTTTTCCAGCTGCTTGCGGCGGCTCTGTGCCATTTTGGTGGTGGAGGCGCGCACAAGGTTGCGGTCCACATAGTCCTGCAGCTTTTCAGCCAGTGCCACGTCGGCATCGTGCTGCTTCTGGCGCAGGGCATCGGCGGCTTCCTTCTGGGGCAGATAGGCCGAGAAGTTGCCCTTGTAGGTGGTCATGGTCTGGAAGGACACCTCCCAGATCTTTGTACAGACATTATCGAGGAAATAGCGGTCGTGGCTGACCACCAGCACCGCACCGGAGTAGCCCTTGAGGTAATTTTCCAGCCATTCCATGGTGGCAAAGTCCAAGTGGTTGGTGGGCTCGTCCAGAATGAGGACATCCGGTTTTTCCAGCAGCAGCTTCGCCAGACGCAGCCGCGTCAGCTCGCCGCCGGAGAGCACCGCAATGTTCTTTTGCCATGTATCCTGCGCAAATCCCATGCCGGACAGCACCTTTTTGATGTTCACGTCCATGTTGTAGCCATCGGCGGCGTCTACGATGTTTTGCAAAGCATCGTGCTGTGCCAGCAGGTCGGCGTTGTCCGGCTGGGCAGCCATGCGGCGCTCCAAGATCTGCATCTGCGCCATGGCGTCCAGCACTGGGGCAAAGGTGGCGCGCATCTCGCCGTAGATATCCAGCGTAGCATCCAGCTTTGCGTTCTGTTCCAGATAGCCCAGCGTCACCCCATGGGTCACGCTGAACTCGCCCTCGTAGTCCTGATATTCGCCGGTAAGGATCTTGAGCAGAGTGGTCTTGCCCGCGCCGTTTTGTCCCACGATGCCGATGCGGTCCTCCCGCTCGACACTGGCGGTCACATCGTGCAGCACCACCTTTTCGCCAAAGGTCTTACCCAGTTTTTCTAAATGTATCAGCATAGTTTTGATCCGTTATCCGTTATCTATTCTTTTTCATGTTTCAGCACTGGTGGCGGCGGTTCTTCAGGCCAACGTTGGCCAGCTCCTCCTGCTCCATCACCAGCGGATACAGCTCTTCCAGACTGGCGATCTCGTAGGTAGGGATCACCTTGCCGGGGTTCTCGGCGTGGTTTGGGTTGTACCAGCAGGTATCCAGCCCGGCGTTGCTGCCGCCCTGAATATCACTGGGCAGACTGTCGCCCACCATCAGGACGTGCTCCCGGTTCTCCACACCCAGCGCGCGCAGGGCGGCATCAAAGATGCGGGCATTGGGCTTTTCGCAGCCCATTTTCTCAGAGATGAACACGTCCTCCATAAAATTCATCACGCCGCTTTCTGCCAGACGGCGGGTCTGCACCTTCTGCGCGCCGTTGCTGACGATGGCCAGCGTTGCTACCTCCGAAAGCTCGCGCAGCACGTCCAGCACCTCCGGGCTCATCAGATCCGGGTGGGTGGACAGCTGCTCCAGATAGAAGCGGTTCATCTCCACACCGTCACCGGCGGCATTGATGGCTTTTAAAAAGCGGCTGAACCGCTCGCCGAACAGCTTCTCGCGGCGGATCTGGCCTTTTTCCAGCTGCCGCCACAGTTCCTCGTTGATGGTGCGGTAGGTCTGCACGGTCTCAGCATCCGGCTCGATACCGTAGTTTACCAGCGTTTCGGCCAGCGCCTTGTTTTCGGCTGCATCAAAGTTGAGCAGCGTATTGTCCGCATCGAACAGGATGCAATAATATTTTGCCATAGTATCTCACTTTCTTTTCAGCATTTCCCACTTGTGTATCAACAGGGAGAAGCCAGCCCCACCCCCGGCAGAGCTGGCTTCTCGTTATTCAGAAACGATTTCATACGCAGACAGGTCTGTTTGTGCCGGGGTGTTGTCCGGGCACAGCGTCTTTCCCTCGCAGGGCGTCAGACCGCATTTCTGCATTTCTTCCTCCAATGCGCTGTTATCCACATTTTCCCAGTCGGTATCGTAGTAATCCACGCTGCCGTTGGTCACGTCGTTCTCCCCGGGCAGGGAGGGTGTGCGCATTTCTTGCCAGTACATAGGGCTCCACCTTCCTCTCACGCCAGCCTATGCGGCGCGGGCGCGGAATGTGCCCTTAGTTGGCAGCTTCCTTGCTGGCGCTGGCTTCGGTCTTGGAGGACGCGGGCTTTTCCTCTTTAGAGGTTGCCGGTGCATCTTCCTTGGAGGAAGCCGTGTGCTCCTGCTTAGAAGAAGCAGGTTTTTCCACCTTGGAGGAGGAGCTGCTCTGCGAAGAAGAAGTGGGCTTTTCTTCCTTAGAAGAAGCCGCAGAGGAGGCGGGCTTCTCTGCCTTGGAGGAGCTGCCGGTGCTTTCAGAAGTACCGTTCGAGGAGGAAGAAGCGGGCTTCTCCTCCTTGGAAGAGGCCGGTTTGTCCTCCTTAGAGGAGGCAGACGTTTCGTCCTTGGAAGAAGCAGGCTTATCCTCCTTAGAGGATGCACTGGAACTGCTGGACGAGCTGGACGGTGCACCGCTGACCGAAAGTTCCAGCTTGTTGCTGGTCACAGTGCAGTCATTATAGCTGGCGGTGGCGTACACCCGGAAGTTGCCGCCCAGCATGGAGGGGTCTACCTCGCCCTTTACGGTGGTCTTGCCGGCAGCCTGTGTCACCTCGCTGCCATTGACATACCAGCGGATGCTGGAAGTATCCAGATACTTGCCCTTGAGGGTAGCTTTGAAGGTGTAGGAATCCCCCAGCGCAGCCTTGCCGCTGCTGCTGATCTGGATAGAGGCTGCCGCAAACACAGCGGTCACATCCACGTTCTGGTCAAAATTGGTATCCGTGCGGGTGCGCTTGGTCACGCCATCGCTCCACTTGACGAACACATAGCCGTCCTCCGGCACTGCGGTGACAGTAACAGTCTGGGCGGCGCTGGTCACCTTGACGGTAAGAGACTTGCCGCTCTCGTTGCCGCAGGTCAGGGTACCGCCGCCGGTTTTATCTACACGGTAACCGGCCTGATACTCCGTTTTTTCCTCAACAGCCGAGGAAGAGACTTCCTCCGAGCTGCTGGGTGCTTCCACGGCAGAGCTGGGGTTAGCGGTATACTCGGCGCGGGTGGGAATGTTATTGGTGTCCGGGCGGCGATCCTCGGTCTCATAGGCGTGGGTACGCAGATACTTCAGCAGCACCTTCAGACCTGCAGGCTTGAGGTGGATGTCCCCGCTCTGGTAGTAATCCACATTGCCGTAGCCGTTGGCGTCCTTGAGCGCCTCGGCAGAGTTGAGGAACTTGACGCCCAGCTGCTCGCACATGGTCAGCAGCGCCATGTTGAAATCATCAATACGGGTCTGGTCCATGTTGGGGTAGTTGGAGTGGTTGGACGGGACCGGCGGCACCGTGTTGACGATGATATCGGTATAGGGATAGCTGGCCTGAATGGCCTGTACCAGCGCGGTGTAGTTGCTGATAAAGTCCTCGGTATTCATGCCGTTGTCGTTGGTGCCCAGCATAATGACCACCCGGCGGGGCTTCATTTTGGCCACCGCCTGCGCAATGGTGTAGCGGTTATCGTCCCGCTTAAAGGTAACGATGCCCTCGTTCAGGGCGGCACTGGTGCCAATGCCTTCCTTGGCGCAGAACTGCTGCAGCGAGATCAGACCGTTGGCGTACAAACGCACCGTGTTGGAATCGCCGATAAAAAGGGTCTGCTCCTGATAGGCGTCACCAGCATCAGCAGTCCCGGTGAGCAGCGCGCTGGAAGTCTCGTTGATCTGGTAGTGGTCGGAGATATCCTCCTCCCCTTCCGGAGCGGGCGCGGGGGTAATAATGGAAGAATCCCCCGGCTGCTCCGTCGGGTTCTTGCCCCGCTTGAGCATAGTAAGGGTGATGCCGATGGTCAGCAGCGCCGCCAGTGCACACACGATGCACACCAGCACCGCCTGCTTCTGCATCGGGGTCAGTGCCTTGTTCTCCTGTTGATTATTGCTTCTCATATTCTATCCATTCTCCTTCCGAAGGAATGAAACTTCCTGTCATACCCGGGCTGCCAGCAGCCGGTCGGTAAGGTCGGCGCAGCTTTCGGCCAGCAGCACCGGATGGAAAGCTTCCAGCTCTTCCCGGCTGCCGTAGCCGTACAGCACACCGGCAGCATCCAGACCGCAGTCGGCAGCGCCCCGCATATCATCGTTACGGTCGCCCACCATCAGCACCCGCTTGCCCTGCAAAGCGGGCTGGCTGAGCACATAACGCACGACCTCGGTCTTGGTGTCCCGGCTTTCGTCCATAGAGGCGCCGCCGATAAAATCAAAATACTGTGCCAGCCCCTGCTCTTCCAGAATGGGGGTGACCACCTTGGTGGGCTTGGAGGTGGCAGTGCACAGGCGAAAACCGGCCTGTTTCAAGGTTTGCAGCATCTGCGGAACCCCCGGGAACACGGCACACTCGTGACTGCCCTTCACCGCGTAACTCGTGCGGTAAAGGTCGGTAGCTTTTTCGATCAGCGCCGGGTCGGTGAAGTGCTCGCCGAAACTTTTGCGCAGGGGCGGGCCCAGATAACGGCGCAGGTTGATGCCGGATACATCCACACCCATGGTGCAGAAAACCTCTTGCAATGTATGAATGATACCGGGGGCTGAATCGATCAGCGTCCCGTCCACATCAAATAGGATCGCATCATAATGCAGCAATGTTTTATTCCTCGCTTTCATGGTGATACATCCAATAGTATAGCACAGATTTGATACATCAGCAATTCCAACAAAAGATTTTTCTGTCTCTTATGCAGAATTTTCCTAAAAAGGGAGGCCGCTGCGCCGTTTTTTGCACAGCAGCCTCCCTTGCGGCAGCGCGGTGCAGCACAATGCCGGGCAGCCCGCGGGCTGCCCGGCATTGCATTTTCACGGATCAAATTGCAGCAGAGACCGTCCCCTGCAAAAGCGCTACTGCGCAGGTGACGGGCAGCTGCTGTCCCCCGGGACATAGAGGTTGTTGGAAACGAACTCCAGCTTATCCTTGAGCACCAGCTCAAGGTTTGCTACGGCGTGCACCATGTTGGTAGCGGAGTCGTTCACCTCCAGCAGCTTGCAAAGATCCAGACCGTCCAGATCCATGGCTTTCTGCATCTTCCGGCTTTCGGCACACAAAATGTGGCTGAGCGCCGTTTCCTGCAAGGCAATGCTTTCCATCAGGTCCACAACAGCCTGATCCAAGCTGACCTTGGGCATCTCCGGACACTGAGAACGGGCACAGGGGGTATCGATCATCATAGGGCAAAACCTTCCTTTCCGGTCGTGTGCCCTATCCTATGCTGCGGCGGGTACGGCTGTTACTGCTTTTCTGCCTGTGCGCGCACCTTCTCAATGGTGTCGCGGTAGCCGCCGGAGCCGTACTGGATGCAGCGGTTGATACGGCTGATGGTGGCGGTGCTGATCTCCACCGCCTTGACGATCTGCTCGTAGGTGGCACCATCCAGCAGGAGCTTTGCAGCCTGTAAGCGCTGTGCCATATCCGAGATCTCCTTTACAGTGCACAGATCCTCAAAAAAAGCGTAGCACTCTTCCCGGCTCTCCAGACTGAGGATGGCATCAAAGAGCGCATCCGTCGTCTCGTTTCTTCTGGAATTTTTTTCAGCCATTGTTTTTCTCCTTATTATAATAGCGGCGGCAGCGGGCAAAACAGGCAGTGCTGCCGCACGGAATATTCTGCACGCCATTACTTTAGCACTTCAAAGTGTGAAAGTCAAGACCTGTGAGTGAATGGTTTTCAATTGTAGGCGTGTTTAGTTTTATTCTCTTCACACATGAAAGAAAATCACCTAAAAATTATTCCCAGAAAATGGCTTGAATTGGCGTATCCTCTGAACTTGTGACGAAAATATTGACAATTGATGAAAACGGGAATAAAGTAGGACACAATCATTCAGCAAATGCAAGGAACAGGACATGATCTTCTGCATCACCCTCTTTCAGCGAGCCGCTTCTCGGGTGAAAAAGCGGCAGTCAGGAGCAGAGGACCCTCGCCTGCGAGCAGCCTGTGTGAACCGGGTTTTGTGCCCCTTAGTAGCACGGTGCCGTCCAGCCCACGTTATCGGGCAGCATGGTCAGTGTACCATGCGTGGGAGAGTGGCTGTTTTAACACAGCAAGCGAAGTGGTACCGCGGAGTATTGCTCCTGCCCTGGCAGGCGGGAGCAGAAGCCTTCGTCTTCGGAGTGTGGCCGGAAAACCCGGTCATGTGCCGAGGACGAAGGTTTTTTACGCTCCGGGGCAATGCTTTGCCGGACGGCAGTCTATCGTTCCGAACCTGTTGCGGAGTGAAAAAAGGAAAGAGGTAGAAAACTATGAATACGCTGGTCATCGTATTGATCGCAGCGGTGTGCCTGTTTGGCGCTTATGTGCTTTACGGCCGCTGGCTGGCTAACAAATGGGGCATTGACCCCGCAGCCAAGACTCCGGCTGTCGTCCACGAGGATGGCCGGGACTATGTGCCCACCAACGGCTGGACGGTGTTTGCCCACCAGTTCAGCTCCATTGCCGGCGCAGGCCCTGTCACCGGTGCCATTCAGGCCGCAGCCTTCGGCTGGCTGCCGGTGCTGTTGTGGGTGCTGCTGGGCGGCATCTTCTTCGGCGCTGTTACCGACTTTGGCGCTCTGTATGCTTCCGTTAAGAACGACGGCAAGAGCATGGGTATGCTGATTGAAAAGTACATCGGCAAGACCGGCCGCAAGCTGTTCCTGCTGTTCTGCTGGCTGTTCTGCGGCATCGTCATTGCCGCCTTTGCGGACATGGTTGCCGGCACCTTCAATGCCTTCGGCGCAGACGGTGCAATGGTCGAGGCCGCCAAGACCAACGGCGCTGCCGGTATGGTGTCCATCATGTTCATGGTGTTTGCCGTTATCTTTGGCCTGCTGCAGAAAAAGTTCAACTTCTCCGGCTGGAAGGAAAGCGTTATCAGCATCGTGTTCATCGTGCTGTCCTTTGTCATCGGCGCAAACCTGCCCCTGATCCTGGGCAAGGCCGCTTGGAGCTACATCACCTTTGTGTACATCTTCTTTGCCGCTGTGCTGCCCATGTGGCTGCTCAAGCAGCCCCGTGACCACATGACCACCTTTATGTTCGTGGCCATGATCGTGGGCGCTGTGGTTGGCCTGCTGGTTGCACACCCCACCATGAACCTGCCCGTGTTCACCGGCTTTACCAACGAAAAGCTGGGCACCATGTTCCCCATCCTGTTTGTCACCGTGGCCTGCGGTGCAGTTTCCGGCTTCCACAGCCTTGTTTCCTCCGGTACTTCCTCCAAGACCGTTGAGAACGAGAAGGATATGCTGAAGGTCGGCTACGGTGCCATGATCCTTGAAAGCCTGCTGGCTGTGCTGGCTCTGTGCGTGGCCGGTGCTGCCGCAGCTGCCGACGGCACCCCTGCCGCTGGTACCCCGTTCCAGATCTTCAGCCGCGGCGTTGCCGGTTTCTTTGAGATGTTCGGTGTGCCCGCCTACGCTGCTACCGTGTTCATGACCATGTGCGTTTCCGCACTGGCACTGACCAGTCTGGATGCCGTGGCCCGTATTGGCCGCATGAGCTTCCAGGAGCTGTTCAGCGTGGACGACATGGAGCACGCCGAGGGCTGGCGCAAGCTGTTCTGCAACGTGTACTTCTCCACCTTCATCACGCTGGTGTTCGGCTTTATCCTGACCAAGATCGGCTACGCCAACATCTGGCCGCTGTTCGGTTCTGCCAACCAGCTGCTGAGCGCACTGATGCTGGCTACCCTGTGCGTGTTCCTGAAGGTGACCGGCCGCAGCAACAAGATGCTGTTCCCCCCTCTGGTCATCATGCTGTGCGTTACGTTTACCGCACTGGTGCAGCGCCTGATCGCTATGGTCAAGGCCATCAGCACCGCCGCTTCTGTTACCATCCCTGCCGGTGAGACCACTTGGGGCGCTGTGTTCATCGCAAACGGCCTGCAGCTGATCCTTGCCGTATTGCTGATCGTGCTGGGTCTGAACATTGTGTTCCATTCCTTCTCCGCTTACAAGAAGGCTGAGCACAACAGCGAAACTAAGGTCTGATTTTAACCCTGCCATTCACAATCCTGTTTTCAATAAACAAAATGCCGCTGACGATGCACAAAGCCGTCAGCGGCGTTTTGTTTTATTCCGGCAGTTCCATTTCATGTTCCATGGGTACAAAGCCGAACTTTTCATACAGCGGCCTGCCCATTGCGGTCGCTTCCAGCGAGATGGCCGTCACCCCGCGCCGGTGCGCATCCTCCACCAACCGGGTCAGGATGCGGGTCGCAATGCCCTGCCGCCGGTACTGCGGTGCGGTGTACAGATTCATAAGGTAGGCTTTCCGACCGGTGGGGTTATGGACGGTGGGCATGACCTGAAAATAGCTCACGGCGCCGGTGCCTGCCAGCGTTTCACCGTTCCAAAGGAGATACGCCGTGTGGGTGTTCTCGGCAAAGGCCTTCTGGTAATAGGTCCGTGTCTGGCTCTCCACCTCCGGCAGCGGAGTATCTTCCGGCAGCTGATTGGCTGCCCGCAGCACCCGGCAGCGCACCGCTACCAGCAATTCCAGCTCTGCCAGCGTGGCTTTCTGTTCGGTAAGGTTCAGCAATTGTGTTCCTCCCAGCTTTGCAGAGCGGCCAGCTGGGTCTCGGTGTGGAACCAGTGCTCCCCGCCCTCCAGAATGGTCAGGTGCGCCCCGGTCTGCTGCCGGAACCGCTCCATAGCGGTGTGCCCGGTAAGGGGGTCCGTATCGGCATAGAGCACCTGTGTGGGCACCTTCCAATGCAGCGGATGTTCCCGCACCCAGCACAGATACGGCCACGAGAGGGTCTCCCCCATGGCGGTGGGGATTTCCCCTGCCGCGTGCAGCTGTTCCTCCGTTACCCCTGCCTGCTGCATCAAGTCAAGGATCAGCTTTTCCATATCCACCACCGGGGAGACAAGCAGTGCCTTTTCCGGCGTTTGCGTCTGCAACGCCTGCATGACAAACCACGCACCGATGCTGACCCCGTACACGCGGATCTGCTTCCATACCGGCTGCATCCGGGCATAGACCGCTTGCAACTCCCGGGTAACCACCCACGGCACCAGCTTTTCCGGGCTGTTTTTTCGGGTGCCGTGCTCCGGCAGATCGACAGCCAGCACCTGCCAGCCTGCCGGGCAGGCTGTGCGGGCAAAGCGGGCTGCCTCGGCCGCGCTGCCGTTTTTGCCATGGACATAGAGATAGACCTTACGGCTGCGCTTGCCGTACAGGACAGCCGGAATGCCTGCAACCTCGAGCTTGATTTTTTCCATAACAGTCCCTCCTGTTCTGGGGGCGTATTGCGCCCTGTTTTCTCTATGATAGCACAAGCAGAAGCCAAACACAAACAGGAAAAAGTTGCTATCATCCTTATTGCAAAACGATTTTGAATGGCCTCCGCTGCCGCTCTGGCCATTGTTCAAGGAAAGTATATT
>ENA-UONZ01001611-UONZ01001611.1-human-gut-metagenome-genome-assembly--contig:-C93old-NODE-1611-length-22975-cov-9.923037_pt1 | contig 22975 bp, 22 predicted proteins | sample MGYA00242468_ERZ724015 | MGnify/ENA metagenome assembly ERZ724015
ACAATAATGAGTGCTCTTCCGGCAATTCCTCCTGTCAGTTAAAAATAATTCGACCGCTAAAATTCTTCTAACCCCATACTCGAAGAATAACGCCCTGAATAATGTTCAGGGCGTGCGGTTTATTCTACAGTCCATTTTTTCGGATCAAATCGTAAGTCTTTTACATTTAATTTCAATGATTTTAAATATGGTTCGAATTTTACCAGAAGCTGGGTTTTTCTTAAATTCAACTCCTGCGCAACAATTGCGTTTTCACAGGCAATAATCATTACGCCTCCCCCAATCATTGAATAAGGCTTTGATTTTTTCCCAAACTTTTCTCCCGCAACCTTGTCCCAAAATTTGTATAAGTTGTTGCGTGTGATTGCTTTTTTAATCTCTTTTTTTCCGAGCAAATCTTCAACAAGAGATTCGGTTGTTACAAAATCAGTATACAGAATACGTTTCAAATTTGAAAACCTTCTTTTTTTATGATAACATCAAGGAATGGATTATTCTAAATTAAATGATATCATAAAATCGTCTAAAAATATATTGATAATCTCACACATTAACCCTGACGGCGATACTTTGGGTTCAATGTGCGGTTTGTACTCCGCAATACTTGATAACTGCAAAAAAAAATGCGATATGATGTCTATTTCAAAAGTTCCAGATGTTTACAGTTATCTGCCGCATTTGCACGATGTTAAAAATATTGAAGATTTTGATAAATCCAGAGAATATGACTTGGTAATCAATGTTGATGTAGCTTCAATTGACAGGATTATGGATGCTAAAATCCTTTTTGAAAAAGCTAAATTTACTGTTAATATTGATCACCATAAAACAAATAACGCTTACGGTGATTTGAATTTTGTTAATCCTGATGCAAGCTCGACAGGGGAAGTTTTGTTTGGCTGTTTTAATCAAATGGGCTGGAATATAAACCTTGATACAGCAATTTGTTTGTATACGGCAATTTTAACAGATACAGGTTCATTCAGATTTGATAATACGAAACCTTCTACCTTTGATGCAGCAGCAAAACTTGTTGAAATCGGTGTGCAACCATCCGATATTTATAAAAAGGTTTACGAATCAGACAGTAAAACTCTTGTAATGTTTCAGGCGCATTGTATAAGCAAAGCAAAATTTCTTGACAATGACAAAATAGCTTATACAATTGTTTATAAAAAAGATATGGAAAAATTTTCTGCAGGTGATGACTGTATGGAAGGTCTAACCGAAAAACTCAGAGCAATTGTTACAACAAAAATAGCTTTTGTGGCTAAGGAAATGAAAAACGGCGGTACAAAAGTTTCTATGCGCAGTAAATTTGCTGATGTTGCAGAAGTTTGTGAGGTATTCGGCGGCGGCGGTCATAAATTTGCAGCTGGATGTACTATTAAAGCTCCTGTTGAGGAAGCTGCAAGAAAAATTTTGGAAGAAATTCAAAAAAGAGAAATTTAAAGTTGCAAAAGACAAAGACAAACCAGGTCTGACGAAAAAACGTCAAAGAGGAAAAAAATGAACTTTAAGGAATTTGTAAGAGGTATAAAAAGATTAGTCATATCTGTTATTAAAAACGATTTCTACGGTATGGCGGCAGAAATGGGTTTTATGATGGTAATAGGTATTTTCCCGTTTATGCTTTTACTTACATCTGTTTTCGGGTGGATGGGAAACAAGTCTTTAATGGCGCCGATTTTACGATTTCTTGCGACATTTATGCCTGAACAGGCAATGGATTTAATTCTGACTGTTTTATCCGAAGCGATGATATTTTCTCACGGTAAATTAATGGCTATTATAGGTTTCTGTGTCACCCTTGTTCTTTCAACAAACGGTATTGCTGTTGTTTTAAAAGGTTTGAACAGGGCTTATAAGGTTACTGAAACAAGAAATCTTGTTTATACAAGACTTTTATCTTTACTTATGGTTTTCGTTGACACAATGGTAATGTTTTTGAGCATAAACCTTATTGTCTTCGGTAAGGCAATTATAAACCTTATGGTTAACCATTTCCATATGTCCAACGGTGTTGCTATAACGTTATTGACATTACGCTGGCCTGTAGCGTTTGCCGCATTGTTCTTTATGGCATTTTTGAGTTATTATATTCTGCCTGATTTAAAAGGTAATGAAAGATTTAAGCGCAAGAGTGCAATTCCGGGAACATGGTTTTTTACAACCTTCTGGCTGGTCGGTTCCTGGGGATTTTCTATCTACGTAAACAATTTAAAAACATATAACATGGTTTACGGTACAATCGGTGCTTTTGCAGTATTAATGGTATGGCTTTATTACACATCAATTTTGATTTTAATTGGCGGCGAGATTAACTCACAGGTATATAACAGGCTTGAAAGAAAAGCTCAGGAAATACGTGATGATTTTGCTAAGTTATCACTTTTTGACAAAATAGTAAATAAGGTCAAAAAATCCGAAGATAGCGAAAATCAATCTAAGGCTTAACTTTTTCCTTTTACCTTGCAATTAGGGGTTTTGCAAGCACATAGATGTCGTTGAACAATACAAACACAAGAAGTACTATTAACAGCAAGAAAAATACCGTCATAATTTTGTTTGATATTTCTTCATCTACCGGTTTGCCTTGTATTTTTTCTATTAATAAGAACAGCAAATGTCCGCCGTCAAGCGCAGGTATCGGTAAAATATTAAGGATTGCAAGGTTCATGGAGATTACCGCAGTTAACAATATTCCGTAGAAAATTCCGTCGCTGCTGCTTTTGATTATGTCGCCGCCGACTTTTGTTATAAGTACAACTCCGTGCATATTTTTCAATGGAATTTTACCGGTGAACAGCTGTTTTAAAACAATTATCATTGATTTTGTTTCGTTATATAAATATTTGTAGCTGTTTGTTAATGCTGATTTAAAGCCTTTTATAGGGATAAGTTTTTCTTTTTGGCTGTATTCAATCCCGATTATACCGTCTTTGTCAGCATAAACAGTGTTCAAATCAATAACCATATCTCCTTGTCGAAGCACGGTAATATCAAGAGGTTTTCTGCCGTCTGTGATTGCGTAAGCAACGTCGTTGAGTGTATAATCACCCGTTGTTTCGGTGAATTTTTTATCAATAAGCTCATCACGAAGCTTTTGTTGTGCTTCTGTAAGTTTTATTTCTTTTGGTTTATAAAGCTCAACAGTGTTTAAAACATTTTCGCTAAGAATTGTTTTGCCTTCGTTGCCGTGTTCGGGAAGTTTTATTACAACGCCTTCGGGTATAATTTCATCTTTTTGGAATGCGGGGTTAAGTTTTTTTAATTTTTCATAATTTTGTTCAGCCTGAACTTCATTAACTTTTCCGTCAAACGATGCACTGTACATTGCATAAAGGTTTAGGCTGTATTTTCTTTCAATAGGAGAACCGTTAATTTCAATGATTTGGTCGCCCTTTTGCAAGCCTGATTTCCAAACGCTTGCTTCTTTAGGTGCCGTGATATTTGCAGCGTATGTGTCAAAGTATCCAGACGGCAGGTTTCCCCATGCAAGAGCTGTTATTAAGACAAGTACATAAGCGCAAATTACGTTTGCGATTACCCCTGCAGAGAAAATTATAGCTCTCTGCCAAATAGGTTTATTCATTAATCTGTCGGGAGAGTTTTGCGGTAAATCGGAATCCTTGTCATCATCAGGGAAAGATACATAACCGCCGAATAAAAATGCATGAACAACCAGCGTAATATTTCCGACTTTCTTTTCCCATAATGTAGGACCGAACGGTAAACCGATGCCGAACTTGTCAACTTTAACCTTGAAAAGTAAAGCTGCGCCTAAATGTCCGAGTTCGTGAACCAAAATTAAAAGCCCGATTAGCAAAATCATTATAATAACTGACATATTCTCTCCTTTTTACAGAATTTGATTATATCATAAACATAAAAAAAGCTCCTCTTAGTTGAGGAGCTTAGTTTGTCTATAACAATTCTTTTAGATAGTTTGGTAATGCGAAACGTGCATCGTGATAATCTTTATTGTATATTTTGCAGGTTTTTGCAATGTCTTGATATCTGTCATCCGCAAAATATGAAAGAGGTTTTACTGTGTCTGAACAGAATGCCCACGCCCAGTAACCGCCCGGGTATGTCGGAATATTTGAAGTGTAAGTTGAGCAAATCGGAAATACTTTTTTCAATAAGTTGTACATTTTTTTGATTTCTTCTTTGTTAACAACAGGGCTTTCTGATTGCGCTGCAACAATACCGCCTTCTTTCAGCGAATTTTTTACGTTAGTGTAGAATTCTTCTGTGAAAAGACCTTCTCCCGGTCCCATAGGATCTGTTGAATCAATTAAAACAATATCGTATTCATTCTTTTTGTCTTTGATAAATTCGATTGCATCTTCAACTTTAATTTCAACACGAGGGTCAGAAAGTCCGCAGGAAATAGTCGGTAAAAACTCTTTGCAGGCATCAATTACCATACCGTCAATTTCGCAGAGCACAACTTTTTTAACTGATTTGTGTTTGAGAACTTCTCTAACCGTACCGCCGTCGCCGCCGCCGATTACGAGCACGCTTTCGGGGTTTTTGTGGTGCATCATAGGAATGTGCGCAATCATTTCGTGATAGTGGAATTCATCACCTTCAGTAGTCATCATTAAATCGTCAAGAGTTAAAACTCTGCCGAGTGCGCTTTCTGTTTCAAAAACTTCAACTTTTTGAAAGTCTGATTGTTTTGAAAATAAAACCTTACCTGCTTTAATGGCAATCCCGTAACCTGCGGGTGTAATTTCGTGATAATAACCGTTTTCTATTCCGTTTTTAATCATTTTTCTGTCTCCTTTTTTTTGATTATACAATAAAAAAAGAAAACAGGTTTGAGTTAGATTGTAATAAATTTTCTATCTATTTTTAATAATATTGACATTTTTTCTTTTGCTATATATTATAATTAATGAGGGTAAGCCCTAATCATCTTTATACTTTGAGGGACAAACTATAAATTTGTATAACCGCAAAGGAAAGGAGGTGATATTATGGAATTCAATGTAACTGAAAAAGCGCTAATACTTATCTTAATGATAGTCGTAGCGCTTAAATTCCAAAAATAGAGGGCTTTTAATGGGGCAAGGTGGAACTTGCTCCGCCCTTTTCTTATATTATTTATTATTTTCAGTAATTTGTCAAGGGTTTGTATCTGGGACTTATATACAATTTTACACCAGATGTAGATGAAACCGTCATGCTGAACTTGTTTCAGCATCTCTTAAACAGGATACCCTACCCTGTTTATAAATTTCAAGTCTGTTTAGGAAATTGCATAGTTAATTTTAAAATTATTGCATTAATTTGGTTTTATTATATAATATTCTTGTAGGGCCAGCATATACGCTAACTTCCGTCACACGCAATTTACGAAGAAATTGGACGAAAGGAGGCTAAGCTATGATTGACAAAATAATAATGCTACTAATTTCATTTGACTTACTATTAGTAGCATTAAAATTATTAGTTAAATCGTAGGGTGCGAAGCAAGTCCTTAACAGGTGCTTAAGTTGTTGAGGACTTCGCCCTACAACTATATTATTTATTATTTTCAGTAATTTGTCAAGGGTTTGTATCTTCAACGAACTCAATGTGGTAACCTAAAACACGTAAAATATCTTGAACCTCATCAAATTTGATAGTTCCTCTTCTTAATTTGTTAGTTATATTGTTAGGTAAAATTTTTTGTTTTTTTGTAAAAGCAAGCTCTTCACACACTTTTTTTAATGTGTAAGCTTTTTTAGCAATTATACTTTTTAATTCACTTTTGACATCCATATTTGTTTAATTATAGTGTATTCTTGACATAAGTTATTCTAAGAAGTATTATCAAACTATAATGCAATTTTAGTGTTGCCTAAGTTATTTATTGTTAATATTATGAAAGGAAGATTATATGTAACTATTTTTTCAAAGCAATAATGACGTTGTAAATTCTTTCGACAAAATCTTCATTACAATCAGAAAGTAAACGGGTAATTTCTTTTTTCAAATTCTTTGTTTTATCAGTTTCTTCAACAAATGTTGATTTGAAGAAAACAGCAGGTTCAACGTTAAAGAAGTTTGAAAGATTAACAAGAACTTCGCAAGATATAAATGTTCTGCCTGTTTCAATAGCTGTAACTGATTTACGTTCCAATCCTATAGCTTCAGCTAATTGCTCCTGTGTTAAGCCTTTAGCCGTTCTCAACAATTTCACATTATTGCCAATATTCTTGTTAACTTGATTGACGTTTAACATATACAAACATATTAAACTCTTTTTTTTGGCTTTTCTAGCTTATCTAGATAGACTATGCTTAATGTAATACGACTAAGGAGGCAACAATGCTCAACCCGCACAAACTTAAAATGATACTCTGTAAAATATTCACTTTCTGGATAATTCCTGCAAAAACCAGAAAACTCGTTAGAGAATTCCTGTTCTGGTTTTCGCTTGATGATTATCGTCGTTTCAAGAATGCAAACTATCATTTTGTTTCTTTAGGCAGCAGTTGTTTATCACGGGCATTGCCTGTTGCAGCCGGATTGAAACCAAGACGTTTTTACGGCGAAATGTCCTGCCCGTTTGATTTGTATTTTTCTACGGATTTAGACAGAACAACACGACTGATTGAAAACAACTTTTCAGATTTTTTCCAGGGCATTAACCTTGATGCGTTTCCGCATGATGATAAATTAACGGTTAAACAATTTAAAAAACGTTATAAAAGCAGAATACAAAATTTTCTTGATGTTCAAAATTCAGATAAAATCATTTACTATATTTATTCAAACTACGACAAAGTGCCTGAAACTGCCCAAATAAAAAGATTATATCAAGTGTTAAAAGCAAAACGGGGCGCAAAACCTTTTGAACTGATTATTTTGACAGGCGGGAAAATTGATGTTTCCAATATTATTCAGATACCTTACAACATACAATTTAATGACAGCAAAGCAATTGAGTATATTATTAACAGGTATAAAGATTACGATAATAAATATACGGTATTTTACGATTATATGAAGGAAAAACTAAAGGAAATTATTCACCCATAATATGCAAATGAAGGTGGAATACTTCCTGTCCTGCTTCTTTGCCTGTATTAATTAATGTTTTGTAGGATTTCAGCCCGATTTTTTTAGTTGTTTCTTTAACAGCCATAAGCAATTCACCCATAAGGTTTTTGTCTTCAAGTTCGTTTAAAGATGCAACGTGGACTTTCGGAACCACAAGCAGATGAACGGGAGCTTTCGGGTTAATGTCCTTAAACACTACAACATAATCGTTTTCATAAACAAATTCGGTGTTAAAATCACCGTTTATAATTTTACAAAAAATGCAATCCATAAAATAATCCTCTCTTTTCAATTAGTTTATAATGACGGAGCTCAAAAATCAATCTTAAATAATTCTTTTTTCTGTAACCTCGGGAGTTAATTCAAATTTATAATCATTCAAGCTCATATATTGTCTGAAAAGAGAGCCGAAATTATCATTAATTGTCATAAATCTCAGGGAAATATCATCATGAAAAACAAATCCACTAAGGTTTTTGTTAATATACTTATCAGGCAGAACTATTGTATAAAATTTGTTCATCCTTACAGGTTCATAGACACCTGTAAGAGGGTTTCTGACCTCGATTGCTTCTTTATAGGGTTTGTCAATTTCGTAATTGTTTATTTTTTCCATAAGTGTTCTGTTAACCTTGATGTCTGACCAGTGGATTATGCCGTTTTGCTTTGGCGAATCAATATTGTTCAGCACATTCTGGGTAATCAGATAAACAAGTTCTTCGCCCGTAACAGAGCCTTTTCGTATATTTGAAAGTTCTTCGTTTGCTCCACCGAAAAGTTTTATTAAATCAAGATTGGTAAATACATCCGACCCCGGCTGCATTATACCTCCTCTGAACATTTCTGACGGTATACCAACTGCATCAAGCTTTTTGTATTTAATTCGTAAAGCTTCTTTGATTGCTGTTGTTGTGTAATTCACAAATATTTTGTCGGAATGTCTTATTGCTTTGTCAAAAACAAGTTCATCAGAGTATTCCTCAAAACCTTTGAGGTCGATAATCGGTTTAATGTCTTCTCCGATATTTTTTCTGACAAAATCCGTCAGAGCTTTGTCTTGCAGCGCTTCCTGTTTATAATCTTTTGTATCATATTTTTTAAAGTTGATGTCTTCCAGTTTGCCGAAATCGTCGAACTTTAATTTAAAACTTTTTATAAATTTGTTATTATCGCCCAGTGAAGAAATGAGAGTATTGTTTACGTAAATATCTGATTTTTTATGGTCATGTGCGTTTAGGATAAGGTTAATATCAGGAATTTCTTCTGCAATGGCTGATGAGATTTTGTTGCCTAAATGCGAAAGAAGTATTACGGTTCCGTCGGGATTTTTTTCTTTAAAATCTTTTATTATATATTTCAAAACGCTGTAAGTTTTTGTGAAATCTTCTTTTTCAACTTCACTGTCGCTTTTATCTAAAAGATCATAGAATACGGTACCTGACATTCTTTTGCTGTTAAATTTTTCTCTCGGTATTGTTGCCCCGAGAACAAGAACTTTGTTTATAATTTCGGGATTTTTGTCATCGGGAATTTCGTAAATTTTTGAAGTCACCATATTAGGGTTTTTCTTCATTGCCTGTTTTACAACAGGAGATTTTTTGAGATTTACATTTGTCATAACTGTTGTTATGCGGGTATTGGAAAGTTTTCTGCAGAGCCATTTGTCGCCTGCTTCCAAATCGTGGTTACCCGGAGTGAATACGGTATCGAATTTTGCATTGAAAGCTGCGGAGTTTTTTACGGACAAAATCATCCTTGCCAAATAATTAAATTGAATATCTCCGATAGTTTTATCTTTTTTTGTAAGCAATCCTCGTTTTTCCGGATACATAAAATAGTCACCTGCTATTGCAAACAAATTCATTGTGCTTTTTTCATCTGAGTTTTCAAAAATATCAGAGTTGTTTTCCTGAACGGTTTTAATCAATTGCGGTATGCTTGTAATACTGCCGTGATTATCGGCAGTCGCTGCTATATTCAGCTGTGCGGACTGAAAATTAATATTGCTTCTGAATATTTTATTGACTTGCAAGTTGCGTAAATCCCTTTTATACTTTTAAAAGCCGTGAATAATTTTTTTGTTATGTAAATTATTATAACTTAAAAATATGTAACTAACTTGCCATTATGTTTTATGTAAAGTAAAATAGTTGTTACTTGGGGAATCCTTTGGGAGGAATTTAATATTTATGCCGGAATTAGCCAGACGACAATACGATAATCGCTACGCTATAAGAAATTACAATTACCCGCCTCAGGGTGTCGTGCGTGAAATGCCAGGACACACTAAAAAGGTTTATGAAAGACCTGTTTATACAAAACGCACCGTTGATAAGAAGAAAGTTGAACGCAACTATTTTATTCACAGAATAATTTCTGTTGCTGTTGTATCTTTAATCGGACTTTCAATTTTGCCGTTCGGATTTAATAAAGTTACAAAAATGATGTTTAATCCTACACCGTATAAAGAGGTAAAAGCTGATTATCATCAGATACTTTTTCCGACATCAAATTATATTTCCAATCACTGGATAATGGGGCAGCGCTCATTGAGAGGTGCAGAAGTTCGCAGACCTCAAATGACATTTTTACATGAGGGAACACAGCTTTCAGGACTTGAAAATCAATTAAAAAATCTTTCCGCAATGTATCCTTCAATTCATCCTTCAATTTATGTTTGGGATTATGATACCGGAAATTATGCTGATGTCAATGCTGATGAAGTTTTCCCGACAGCAAGTATTATAAAGCTTCCTGTATTGGTACAGTTATTCCGTTCTATTGAAAAAAATCAATTGACAATATACGATGAAATGCCTTTGACGGAATATTACAGAACTGAGGGGTCCGGAAGCCTCCAGTTTAAAGCGGCAAATTCAAAATATACAATTGATACACTTGCAAGAATGATGATTACCGAGTCTGACAATTCTGCTACAAATATGATTATGGCTCGTTTAGGCTCAATGACTGATATAAATCAGGGGTTAAGAGAATGGGGATTGAAGCACACATACGTTCAAACCTGGCTGCCTGATTTGGGCGGTACAAATCATTCCACCGCACGTGATATGGCAACCATTCTTTATAATATTGATAACCCTCAATTTTTAAGTACAAGTTCAAGAGAAAAAATATTTGATTATATGGGACATGTACATAACAACCGTCTGATTGCGGCAGGTTTGCCTGCCGGTGCCGAATTTTTGCACAAAACGGGCGACATTGGCAAAATGCTCGGTGATGCGGGTATTGTTTTTGCACCTAACGGAAAAAAATATATTGTTGTAATTTTTGCAAACCGTCCACATAATTCACCTCTTGGCAAAGAGTTTATAGTTAAGGCTTCAGAAACTATTTATAATTACATGGTGAGATAATGCTTAAGGAGCTTTTGGAAGCAAAAAAATGTTTTAAACTCGTTTGCGGTGCAGGTAACGAAGATGCATTAGAGGTTGAAAAACTTGTTGCTCTGTATTCGGCTGCAGGTTGCAAGTTTTTTGATTTATCCGCAAAACCTGAAATTGTTGAAGCTGCAAAACGTGGGCTGCGTGGAAGAGAAGGATATTTATGCGTAAGTGTGGGGATTAAAGGTGACCCGCATGTGAGGAAAGCTCAAATAGATTACGAAAAATGTGCAGGCTGCCACAAGTGCGAAGAAATCTGCCCGCAAAAAGCTTTATTGATTGATACCAGCTCTCCCTTCGCTGCTCACATTAAACGGGTCTACGGTCGAATGCTCAACGCATCCGCCCTGCGCCCTCTGCTCGCAGCTCGCTGCATCGGGTGCGGAAAATGTTATTCAGTTTGCAGGCATGGTGCAATATCTTTTGTATCGGAAAATAAAGATTTGAGAGAAGTACTTCCACCTCTGATTGAAAAAGGAATTGATTGTATAGAGCTTCATGCAATGGGTGATAATGATGATGAAGTTTATGAAAAATGGGACTATATCAATCATGTTTATGACGGTATTTTAAGTATTTGCACCGCACGTGGGCATTTATCTGAAGAAAAAATGATTTCCCGAATAAAAGAAATGATTTCTTTGAGAAAGCCTTACACAACAATAGTTCAGGCTGACGGTTTTCCTATGAGCGGCGGAAAAGATGATTATAAGACAACTTTGCAGGCTGTAGCAACTGCGGAAATCGTTCAGAACGCAAAATTGCCGGTATACATAATGCTTTCAGGAGGAACAAATTCCAAAACAGCAGAGCTGGCTAAAATGTGTTCGATAGATTATAACGGGATAGCAATCGGAACTTTTGCAAGAAAAGTTGCGGGCAGATACATTGAAAGAGAAGATTTTTTACGTAACGAGTATGTTTTTAATGAAGCGTTAAAATCAGTAATACCTCTAATAAATTTATAATTATGTTTTCGTGCTAAAATGATTTATTATGACAAAGATTTTAGATTGCACGCTGCGTGACGGCGGACACGTGAATAACTGGGAATTTAGCAATGAATGTGTTCTTGCATCGTTACATGCCGCAGAAATCACAGGGATTGAATATTTTGAGGCAGGATACAATATGCCTGAATGCATCAAATCTTCTAAGACAAAGCTTGTTGCAATGGTCGATGCTAAAAATATTCAGCCTGTTAGTTTAATTGCGGATTGTGTCAGGGTTGCGTGTTATCCTCACCAGATTATTACGGCTGTTAAAGCTGTTGAAGATTTTAAAAATCAAGGGTTTGAGGTGTTTTTGCATCTTATGACTGCCGACAAATTTGAGGATTATGAGCTTTTAAAAAACTGGAAAAATAAAGATATTTTGACCTCAATTTATTTTGCTGACAGTTTTGGTGCTTTTATGCCGTCAGATGTTGAAAGAATTTATAAAAAACTCCAAAACTGCGGATTTGAAAACATAAGTTTCCACGCACACAATAATCTACAGTTGGCTTTTACTAATACTATAAAAGCAATAGAGCTTGGCGCATACAGTGTTGACGGCTGTATTTTCGGTATGGGCAGAGGGGGCGGAAATCTTCCTTTGGAGCTGCTTTTAAAATATTTGAATAAAGATTACGAACCATATATAGAACTTATTAACAAATATTATCTTCCTATATATAATCAGTACGGCTGGGGTTACGGTTTTGAAGCTTTAATAAGCGGACTGAAAAACGTACATCCCGATAAAGTAAGTCAAGCAATTGTATGATGGCATTTGATTATAAAGAAATTATAATCGTCTAAAAGAGGAATTTTGAATGCTTTTAACAGATCATGTTCAGGCGATTATAAAATCAGGAAAATCAATAGTTGTAGCAAGAAATTATCCGGAACTTGCTCCGGAACATTTAATGCTTGCGTTAATGCTTGACCAGAACGATTTACCTCAGATTTTAATGGAACGTGTTGGAATTAACAATCCTGAAATTGTTGACAGGCTTAACTGTTATGTTTCAAAACGTGCTTATTTTGCACGTGGAAAATTTTCCGATATCAGATTTTCAACAGAAACTATAGTTCTTATGAAAGTTGCGCAGGAAGAAGCCGAAAAGCACGGTGATGATCAGGTAAGCATTGAACATATGTTTCTTGCACTGTTCAGAATTGATAACAAAACTTTAAATCATCTCTGGGAACAATGCGGCATAAACAGGATTGAACTTTACGAAAAAATGACCGAGGAAGTTAATAATATCGTTAATTTGGAGGAAACTGTAAATGAACCCTCAGAAGCTTCCGGTGAAAAACAAAAAACTTCAAAAACATTGAAGGATGATAAAACAGAAAAGAAGAACGAAGCTTTATCCAAATACACAACAGATTTAACGGAATTGGCGGCAAAGAATAAACTTGATCCCGTAATAGGTCGTGATGATGAAATTCGCCGTACAATCCAAATTCTAAACAGACGTTCCAAAAATAACCCTGTAATAATCGGTGAGCCGGGTGTCGGTAAAACAGCAATCATTGAAGGATTGGCGCAGAGAATTATATCCGGAGATGTTCCCGAAAGCCTTCGAAATGATAAAATTCTTGCTCTCGATTTAGGTGCGCTGCTTGCCGGAGCTTCATACAGAGGTGAATTTGAAGAACGTTTAAAATCTGTTCTTAAAGCAATTGAAGAAAAAGCAGATGACTTAATGCTTTTTATTGATGAAATTCATACAATAATGGGCGCCGGTTCATCCGAGGGGTCTGCCGATGCCGGAAATCTTTTAAAACCTATGCTTGCAAGAGGCAATATCAGAGTTATAGGTGCAACCACAATAGATGAATACAGAAGATATATTGAAAAAGACAAAGCTCTGGAACGCCGTTTTCAACCTGTGCTTGCAGATGAGCCTTCTGTAGAAACAACAATAAGTATACTTCGTGGTTTAAAAGATAAATACGAGGGTTATCACAGCGTAAAAATTAAAGACAGTGCGATTTCTGCTGCCGTAAAACTTTCTCACAGATATATCTCGGACAGATGTCTCCCTGATAAAGCCATTGATTTAATTGATGAGGCTGCATCTGCTTTACGTATAGAAATTGACACTATGCCTGAGGAAATAGATGTTTTTATCCGTGAAAAAATTCAGCTTGAAATGAACAGAAAAGCTCTGGAGCAGGACGAGTCACCTGAAACAGAGAAAAAAATTGATAAGATTTCTAAAAAAATTGTTGATTTAGAAGAAAAAATTAACAAACTCAAAGAGCAATGGCTTAAAGAAAAGAAAGTTATTGACTCTGTTGCTGCCGTAAAACGCAATATAGAAAAGTTAAAAGCGCAGATTGAAATGTCCAAGAAAAATCCTGAAATGACAGCAACTCTGGAAAATAAATACAGTTTGATGCTTGATATGGAAAAGAAATTGAGCCAGTTACAGGCACAATCCGGAAAAAAACGTCTGCTTAAAGAGGAAATTGATGAAGACGATATCGGATGTATTGTTGCAAAATGGACAGGAATTCCTGTAAATCGCCTTATGGAAGATGAGTCCAAAAAACTAATCGGTATGGAACAGGTTATGCACAACCGTATAATAGGGCAGGATGAAGCGGTTACTAAAATTGCTAACGCAATACGCTTGTCACGTTCGGGGCTTAGAGATCCTAAAAGACCTATCGGAACATTTTTGTTTCTGGGACCTACAGGTGTCGGTAAAACAGAACTCGGTAAAACTTTAGCCGAAATTCTGTTTAATGATGAAGATGCACTGATACGTATTGATATGTCAGAATTTATGGAGAAACATAATATTTCAAGACTTGTCGGCTCAACGGCAGGATTTGTAGGTTACGAGGAGGGCGGACAGCTGACAGAAGCCGTAAGACGTAAACCTTATTCTGTCGTGCTTTTTGATGAAGTTGAAAAAGCACATCCGGATGTATTTAACATAATGCTTCAAATGTTTGATGACGGGCGCTTAACTGACGGTCAGGGAAGACTGATTGATTTTAAGAATACCGTACTAATTATGACAAGCAATCTCGCAAGCGATGTTATTCTTGATGAAAACTTGTCATCAGAAGAAAAACAGGACGGAATTCAAAGTGCATTGAAATCTAAATTTAAACCTGAATTTTTAAACCGTATTGATGAGATAATTATGTTTAAAGCCTTAACATTAGAAGAACTTTCTCAAATAGTGGAAATCCAAACCAATTCATTGAAAAAAAGGCTTCTTGAACAAGATATTGAACTTAATATCTCTGCAAATGCAAAAGAACACCTTGCAAATGAAGGTTATGAACCTTTATACGGTGCAAGACCGTTACGACGTGTTATCAGACAGCTTATAGAAATTCCTTTATCTTTAAAAATTCTTGAAGGAGAATTTACAAAAGGTAACAGAATAACAGTTGATTATAATGGGGAAGAATTGAGCTTTAATAAGGAGTGAAGCTGTTCTTCACTTGAAAAAAATAAAAAATAGTTTATAATAAAAAAACAAATAACACGAGGAGTGAAAGTATGAAAAAAAGTATGAAAAATTCTGTTGCGTATAATTTCGGGGGGGGGGCACTCTAAAAGCACTCCTTGAGCCGTTTTTAAAACAGAAATCAATCGGTTTTACATTAGCGGAGATGATGGTTGTAATGCTCATCTTGAGTATCGTATTGGCAGCCATGGCACCTGTAATGACAACAAGAAACAAGACCGAACAAACATCTCCATGGAGATATGCAGAGGGTAATTTGTCTGATGCCTACTATGGTTTAGGTGTCAACCAGACAGCAATGATCGGTCAACGGGAGTTTGAGACTACTGATGAACCTGCAAAATTAATTATTAATGCAAATAGTAGAGGTCATGGTGAGCATATTGCATTCAAGTTTGACACTACCAACCAGGGTTTACTAAGAGTAAGGAACAACAGTGTATTATTGGGCTCGTTGAATGACGGCGGTTCAATAGGAACAAATTCAGTAGCTATAGGTAGTTCTGTAAATGCAGACGAAAATTCAGTTTCAATAGGAAAATCTTCATCAGCGGGTGATAGCAATTCAGTATCTGTAGGTTATCTAACCTCAGCAACAGGCGAATTATCCACAGCAGTAGGTTATAATGCTAGTGCAACAGGGAAAGGCTCAATCGCTCTGGGCGGTGGTGGAGCTTTAGAACAACCTTCTGCAGAAAATAGCGGTTCAGTTGCAATCGGTTATGCATTGTCAACAGGTTCAAATGCAATTGCAATTGCTCCTGGAGGAATAGGTTCATCAATGGACAGCCGTACCCGTGCAACAGGTTCATCAAGTATTGCTTTAGGCGGTAACGTACAATCTACTAAAGATTATTCTGTAGGTATTGGTGTAAGTGCACGCAGTACAGAGGAATATGCTGTTGCTATAGGAACTCTATCATCTGCCAGTGCGAAAAAATCGATTGCTCTAGGTTATAATTCAAACTCCAACGGTGAAGGTTCCGTAGCGATCGGTTCTGAGGCAAAAGCTGATGTAGGTAGTGTTGCAATCGGAGAAAAAGCTTTGTCATCTACAACCGGAGAATGGAATGCATACAATACAGCTGTAGGATATCGTTCAATGCATTCGACCACCACCGGTGTACAAAATACAGCATTTGGTCGTGAAACATTAGCAATGAATACCACAGGTGCACAAAATGTAGCAGTTGGTAATTATACCCTTCCTTCCAACACAACAGGGACTGCTAATACAGTAGTAGGTCCAAATGCAATGAGTGCCAATCAGACAGGGTCTTATAATTCAGCGTTCGGGTATTCAGCATTAGATACAAATAAAACAGGTTCAAACAATACTGCTATAGGTTATAAAGCTTGTTATGGTGTAACCGGCAGCAACAAAACCTGTATCGGAGCAAATTCAGGACCTGTTGATGAACAACAACGCAGCGATACTTCTGTAGAAAGTATTTATATAGGATCAGCAGGACATTTTAAACGATTTGATGACAAGTGGGAAAGTGATACAAACGGCATTTTAGAGTTAAATAAAAAGGGAGATAAAGCCATTGCAATTTTAAATGCCGATCTTGTTGTTCGAGGTGACTTAATTACAATGCCACGTAAGAAAAGCGGTGGTAGAGATCCCAGATTTGCTGGTATGAAAACAAAATATATTGATAACGCAATAGAATTTGATGATGGTGTAAGAGAATGGAATATATTTGACTCAGATAAACGTTTAAAATATGTTGGCAAAGAAAATCTTTCAGGACTTGATAAAATCCGACAATTGAAAGTATTTAACTATACATATAAAAAAGATAAAAAGAAAACTCCTCATGTCGGTGTAATTGCACAGGATTTGCAAAAAATCTTTCCTGATGCAGTCAGCAAGGGCAAAGACGGATTTTTACGTATCCGCATGGAAGATATGTTCTATGCAGTAATCAATGCAATCAAAGAACTTGATACAAGAATAACTGCACTGGAAAAAGAAAACCAAATTTTAAAAGAAGAAAATAAAAATTTGGATGCAAGACTTAGAGCTCTTGAAGCTAAAGTTAAATAAATATCGAAAACTATAAGCTGCTGTGCTAAGCGGCACGCTTATACTTTCATTCCTTCTCCCGTCTTAATGGCGGGAGTTTTCCTGCGGGAAAGTCTTTTATAAGTTCTCCAACATTAGTGCCTGTTATGGCGCCGCTTTCATACTTCCAATCGAAAAGCCGATAATTTCTTATCGGCTTATAAATCTTACATATCCTAAATCAACAACTATACTAAAGTTGTTTTTATCAGCAATTGTTATTTTTCAATTGCATCTTCAGTTTCTTCAATCTTTTTCATTACTTCTTCAATCTGTTCTTTAAAATATGCCATGAACAGACTAATTTCTTCTTTAAAGCTGTATGCTCCGGGCCAAGCTATGTAACCATACATAATATACATCTCCTTTTAAATCTAACCTGTCAACAATTTTTTTATCGGTTATTTACGGGAGAAACTTTAACAATTTATATGCTTTGTTAATTTATTGTTACAAAGATTATTTTAAAACTTTTTCATACTCGGAAATATCATTACATTTGTATTTAGGTAAATATAAAACGTTATAATTCTCTGCGATTTGTCGAATATTGCTTGCTGCCGAAATTGCGATAATTTTGGTGTTTTTGTATTCGTTAAAAAACTTTATTTGCCTGATAAACCATTCACCTGCATAAAGAGGTATAAAATCAGGTTCCATTTGCATATCTGTCATAATAATATCGTAAGGGGCATCGATTGATAAAGTTATTTTTTCAACTCCCTCTTGTGCAGAATGCGCTATATCTATTTGTACATCATTTTTAAAAATTTCTTCAACAGCGCTTTTATGGTACATAAGCCATTTTGTTGAATCATCAGTAATCAATATTTTCATAAACCTATTATAACATAAAAGCCGCTTAAGCGGCTTTTAGATTAATCGAACGGAACTGTGATGATATATCTGTCGCCTTCTCGAACTTTGGTAATTTCGTTCATATCAACATCATCACCAAACGCAAACGCTTGTGAGAATTTGACAATTTCTTGTTTGCGGTGGGTATTTCTTTCACCTGCCGCATTAATAATTAATGTGTTTCCGTCAGTTCTTACTTCAACATTTTTTTCGTTGTTATCAAACGGTTTTAAATCAATAATGATTTTGTAAGCATCTTTTGTTTTTTCAACATGAATGTATTGAGCAACATTCTGCTCCATTCTGTATTGTTGCATTAATGCTTTTTTAGCCATATGATCGAAACGCTGTTCTTGTCGCATCATTGCTCTATCCATTCTGCGCATTTGATATGCAGGATCTAACATTCTTTTAAAATGCCAATCTGACACTACGTAAAATGCTGCAAAGGCTCCTAAAAATACAAGTAAGGCTGTTAAGATGTGCTTTAAAACAGGGTGATTACAGAGTAAACAGTCGTCAAATTGTTCATGTCTGTAGTTGTTGTCTTCCATGGTAAAACTCCTTTCATTGAATAACAGATAACAGTATTGTTAAATTTTTTGTAAATGTCCATTACTCAAATTACCTAATACTATTGAAAAAGTCTGTGACATGTGTTATCATATCAGAAAGTGTGAAGTTAGTGGGGTAATCAATATGGCTAAGATATTAGTAACAATGCCTGATGAGTTTTTGCATAAAATAGATGGTGTGGCAAACAATGAACAAAGAACCAGAAGCGAGCTTATTCGTGAAGCTTTGAGGACTTATATGAAACGAATTAATTTACCTAATCCTCAAAAAGCCGAAAGCAATGCAAAGATTTTGGAAAATCTGTTAAGTTAATTTTTTATAAGTTTCTCAACCCATTTTAACAGGTTTGAAATCTCGTAAGGTTTCGGAATATACAAATCCGCACCGGTGCTTAAAATCAGTTCTTTATCGTGATAAATTGATGTGACAATAATTTTAGTGTTGTCAAAGGCTGTGTTATTACGGATATCTTTGCAGGTTTTAATTCCTTTTAATGTTTCGAGATTGCCTGCATCGAGAATTATCATTGACGGGATTACGCCGCTAAATTCGCTGTAATCTTTTATAACTTCAATTTCATATCCCTGAAGATTTAATATAGTTGTAAGAAGAAGTGTCATTGCTTCATCTTCTTCTATTATGAGAATTTTGTTGTTCAGATTATTGTTTACCGCATTTTCAGCAGTAATTCTCGGGCGTTCAATTAAGTAATTTGATTTGGATGAATTGTCTGCCATATTATGAATTTGTATTAAAGCATTCATCAATTGCGCAGAATCTTTGTATTGAATAAATTCATTTGAAATAATACCGATTGTTGTGTGGACAAAATTTGAACGACGGCCTGCGAACTCATCACCCTGCATTAACATAAAACCTCGTCTGATATCTTGTTGAGAATAAAATTTAGAGGCTACCGAATCAAATGCAAAGGTAAGATAATTTGCAATTTTTTCTGCCTTAAGTCCTTCGGTAATTATTAAAAATTCGTTATCTGAAATTGAGCCGAAATAATCTTTTTCGGATAATGCGGAACGAATTATTGCGCAATAAGTTTGTATTAATTTATCAGATGCTAGTTCGGTGTATGTTTCACGGTAATTTTGGAAATTTTCTATGCTTATAAGCATAGCTGCCCAGAATTTATTTTCAGAGATTATGCGTTTTAGTGCCCTTAGTGAGTAATTTTTCCCGGGCAGAAAACGTTTTGCATCCATATTAGATTCCAGTTCACGTCTGAGGTGAGCTTTCATGCGCATGACAAATTCTTCTGAATTCACGGGTTCCGATATAAAATCGTCTGCACCGTTTTCTAAAACCGCAAGTCTGTCTGCAAGTTCTGCTGATTTTGATAAGGCAACAATAATCGGACGCATATTATATGTTAATGCTCTTATTTTTTTGCAGTAATCAGACAAATCACTGTCAATACTGTCGGATATTATAATCAAATCAGGTTCTTTATCCTGAATTAATTTCATTGCTGATATAAGATTTTTTGTAATTACAACGGCATTATTTTCGCTTTCAAGAAGTTTTTTATATTTAGTTGAAAGCTCACGTCGTTTATCAATGATTAAAGTTACTGACTGCATTTTTCCCTCGCTTGACGTTCAATATTTGATGCAGGCATAAGCACTTCGAAACAATTTTTGCAATTGTTTGAGATTACGGAAATCTTTCCGCCCATTTTTTCGACCAAATTTTTTGTAATATATAAACCAAGTCCGCTGCCTTGAACTTTTCTTGTCAGCGGATTGTCAATTCTTGAGAATTTTGTAAATATTTTATCGTAATCACATTCTTTGATTTCTATACCGTCATTTATTACTTTTATAGAAACGTATTCTCCGCAGTTATTTGTTTTAATTGTAATTGTGGAATTTTCATCGCCGTATTTTGCTGCATTTTCAATCAAATTGGTCATAACCTGCTGGAATTTGTCCTTGTCAGCAAGAATATTTGATGCACAGGCGTTAATTTCCGTAACAAATTTTTTATCTTTGTACTGGTTTTTAACTATAGAGCAGATCATTTCAAGTACAGGTTTTATTGCGACATCTTTGTATATAAGATTTTCTTTCTGGCTGTGAAGTTTTGTTACCGAAAGCATATTTTCAACGAGATTAATCAGTCTGTTAGATTGATCTTCAATTATTTTCAAAAACTTTTTTTTGCTTTCATCATCAAGCTTATCCCAGGATGCAAGCATAGTTTGAGAAAATCCTCTTATAGAAGTTAAAGGAGTTCTCAGCTCATGACTGACGGTTGATATAAAATCCTCATAATTATCCATAAATTAATTATACCAAATTTTTTATATTTTGCTATAAAAATTAATTTTTTCTTAGGGATTTATATTCTGAATTAAACAGGTGACGTTAAACATCTCTTGAAAAAGTAGAAAAAGGCTTTATAATGAAAAAGTAAGTAATTAATCAGGAGTGAAAGAATGTCAAGAAGTAAAAAAGATTTAGCTGCTTATAATTTCGGGGGGGGGGCACTCTAAAAGCACTCCTTGAGCCATTTTTAAAACAGAAATCAATCGGTTTTACGTTAGCGGAGATGATGGTTGTAATGCTGATATTGAGTATCGTATTGGCAGCCATGGCACCTGTAATGACAACAAGAAACAAGACCGAACAGTCATCACCTTGGAAGTATTCAGAGGGAAATTTGTCTGATGCCTACTACGGCTTGGGTGAGAGCCAAACAGCAATGATCGGTCAGCGTGAATTTGAAACCACTGATGAGACAGCCAAGTTAATCATCAATTCCTCATCAGCCCGCCCCAGTCAAATCTCTTTCAAAAATAACGGCACAAATCAGGGTTTACTAAGAGTAAATAACAATAGTATTTTATTGGGCTCTTTAAAGAACGGAACTTCATCAGGCTCTAATTCTCTAAGTATAGGAAGCGGAATAACAAATTCCGTTTATCGTTCGGTAGCGATAGGTTTGGATGCTTCGTCAAAAGACGATTATTCAGTTGCAATAGGTTCAAACTCATCTGCAAATTGCTTAAGCAGTATTGCAATAGGTGATAAAGCTGTATCAGATGAAGATTATTCAATAGCAATAGGCGTAAGCTCAAATGCCGCTAACACAGATGCGATAGCCATAGGTGCAAGGGGTGTAACGGCAAGCGGGGAAAGCAGTATAGCAATAGGCAGCAAAGGTGATTATATAGCTACAAGTGCAACAGGTCAGCATTCTATAGCTATTGGCGATGCTTCAACAGCATCAGGCAGCGAAAGCATTGCTTTAGGTCTACTGGTAGAAGCCTCAGGAAGTTCTTCTACGGCAGTCGGCAACAGCTCTAGTGCAAATGGAACATGGAGTTCTGCATACGGTTATAAATCGGATGCCGGTGCAGAAAAATCAGTTGCAATCGGGAGTGAATCTTCTGCTTCCGGCAGTTATAGTATCGCTTTGGGGGCAAACTCTTCTGCATCAGGCAACTATAGTGTTTCAGCAGGTAATAATTCCAAAAGTACAAATTTTTCCTCTGCTTATGGCTATTATTCACTGGCGACCTCAGATTACAGCCAGGCATTTGGCGCACATGCTTATGCAACAGGTAGTAGCTCCCTGGCTTTAGGTTATAATACTACTGCTCAAGGCACACATTCAATCGCTATCGGTTCTACAGCTCAGGCTAAAGGCGATAACAATGTTGCTCTCGGTACAAGTGCTTGTGCAGGCGTAACAGGCAGCAACAAAATCTGTATCGGTGCTAATTCCGGTCCTTCGAGCAGTTCCGGTTGGGCAACAGATAGCACCGAACGTATATTTATCGGAAGTAAATCAAAATTTAATGACGGTGCTGCCGTATTAGAAGTTCATAATGGTACAGCTAATCATTATATATCTAAAGGTCCGAGGTATTTATCAGAAACAGCTGTTGTTGTTAACGGTTCATTAATTGTCAAAGGTCCTATAATGGCTTCTATACCAAAGCTTGGTTCAAATGCTCACGAACCTACAGGTTCTCAACTTGTAGCCTTATTCGGAAGCGATGATGGTTCGGGAAATATTAGAGATGCTCACAACTCTTTTAGAGGCGACAGTAATTCTGTTGAAAATTATTTTAACAGATATGGTGCATTTAAAGGTGTAAACGGTTATGTAGATAACTTATCCGACCGCCGCTTGAAATACGTGGGCAGTGAAAACCGTTCGGGACTTGAAAAAATCCGAGAGTTAAAGGTGTTTAACTACACATTTAAAAAAGATAAAAAGAAAACCCCTCACGTTGGTGTAATCGCACAGGATTTGCAAAAAATCTTTCCTGATGCAGTTACCAAAGGCAAAGACGGATTTTTACGAATTCGCATGGAAGATATGTTCTATGCGGTAATCAATTCAATCAAAGAGCTTGATGCACGAGTAACGGCTCTTGAAAAAGAAAATAAAGATTTAAAACAACGCTTAGAAAAACTCGAAGCCAAATTGAAATAATTTTTTTTCATACAAAAAGAAGCCACTACCGTTTAATTCACACAAAAACAACAGTGG
>ENA-UONZ01001618-UONZ01001618.1-human-gut-metagenome-genome-assembly--contig:-C93old-NODE-1618-length-22864-cov-11.456399_pt1 | contig 22864 bp, 26 predicted proteins | sample MGYA00242468_ERZ724015 | MGnify/ENA metagenome assembly ERZ724015
GTGTACTGGTGGATCTCAAAAGTGTATCGATGGCCCTCATAGCGTGAAATATTCATGCCCGGACGTACTCCAGATCGCCGCAATACGGTGTTCCCACCAGATACCATTCCATTGCTGGATTCATCTCCATTCTGGTCTTTACCCACTTATCATCCACCAGCACTTCCATGCACTCTCCGCAGTGAAAGCCTGTATCTACCCATAAGTCCATGGACAGCAATCCATATCTGCCATTTTCACAGTTGTAACCTAATCTTCCTTCTCTCATTACACGGTTCTCCTTTCCAAATTTTCTCTTGTCTGCTATATACAGGGGCGTGCCACGCTCCTGTCCTTATCATCAAGGAAAAATTACCATCGAAAACTCTCCGGCACTCCACGCCTGTCCAGATATTCTTTTCTCGCCTGCTCCCGTTCTTCCTCTGTCGGAGCAGTTTTGAACTTTCCATACAGGTCACGCATTACCATCTTGTCCAGTTTTTTCTCTAATTCCTGTTTGATTTCGTTCTCGCAATCTACATCCTCCATTAAATGAAACCGAAGTAACTGCATGAATAATTCCTGTGATATTTGCACATTTTTCATTCCATCCATCCTTTCCGTGACGGTATGTGACAGCAGTGACGGTTATTTTGATACCGGCTCCGCTGTCAAAAATACCGTCACAACCGTCACGAACTGTCACGCTTTGTCTGTAACGTCTTTCCAGAACCTCAGTTTTCGTCCCTCATGGGTACGCTCGCTTCTAAAATAAATCCCATGCTCTGCATACAATCTTCCTGCAAGAACATTCAATTTTCTTGTAATCACATGAGGCTGAACTTCAACCTTGACCAACGATGCCAGCTCTGTTGCAGAACCTTCCCAATAAGAATTTTCTTTCAGAATCAGTTCCGCTATCTCATCCAACAAAGGCTCCGGCGGTTCTTTCCACAATTCCGTTTCTGCCCTCTGTAAATCCCACAACAGGGTTTCTGTATTGCGAACCAGATATAACTTCTGGTCTTGCTGATCTCTGCCGGATACCTCCATCGTTGCTGCATTGCCCGTCCGCTTTTCTTTCTGAAGGAGAAAGGCTCCGTCTGCCGCTCCCAGTAGTCCACTTGTTCCGGAAATCATGTCAAACTTATCATCCGCATTCTGCTTTCGTGTGTGGTGTACGAGCAGCATACAAAGGCAGTGAGCATCCGCAAAACTTTTGAGTCTCGCCATAATCTGATAATCATTGGCATAACTGTAATTATCTCCTCCAACCTCACGCACTTTCTGAAGCGTATCAATGATAATCAGCTTCGTGTCCGTATGCTCTGCCACAAATCTTGTAAGCTGTTCATCCAGTCCTTTTCCAAGCTGTTTGGCAGAAACAGAGAAGTAAAGATTATCCGTACTCTCTGTTCCAAACATCCGGTACAAACGCTCCTGCAAACGGCGGTAATCATCCTCCAGAGCAAGGTACAGCACCGTTCCTTTCCGGGTTGTATAATTCCAGAGCGGTGTTCCTGTGCTGACATGATAGGCAAGCTGTGCCATCAGAAAGCTCTTTCCCAGTTTTGGCGAACCTGCAAAGATATAAGTTCCGGGATAAAGCAGACCGTCAATCAACGGCTGCTTGCTCCCATACTGCGTATCAAACAGCTCGTTCATGGAAACAGTTTTGAGATAGGATGGGTCTAAGCTCAACTGCATTTCTCGCTGCATTTCCTCAAAACTCTTGATATTTCCCTCATACTCGGATATACTACTGGTAGTGTTTTTGAAAAGTGGCTGCTCCGTATCTGCGCCAACAGATACATCCGGGGCAGTCTTTTCTTTTTTATTTTCCATTCTCATCCTCTCCTTTCAGACCGCCAAGAATAATGGCAATCAACTCAATCACATTCAGCAGCTCCTCATCCACGCTGTTTCCGGCTTCAATCCGCTTTAATTCTGTAAGAACTTCTGCAAGCTCCGTTCTGAGTGCCTTATACACTCTCGGGTTGCCCTGTACCACAATCTCCTGATTCAGGCAGCGGCGGTAGCAGTATTCCTGCTTTGGCAGTCCTGATAAAGCAACTGCCTTATTGATGAGTTCATTTTCTTCGGGTGATACCCGGAATCCCACCGTGATGTTTCTCCAACGGTTTTTGTTATCTCTGTTTTTAGCTGACATTTTCAAACTCTCCTTTCCCTACGTCATCTAATCTATCTGCCATTTCCGTCTGCTTGGACGGGAACAGATGAGCATACTGATAAGTGATGTCAATGCTTTCGTGTCCTACACGATCTGCAATCGCCACTGCCGAAAATCCCATATCAATCAGCAGACTGATGTGGCTGTGTCTTAAATCATGGATACGGATACGTTTTACCCCTGCGGCTTTCGCCCCTCTGTCCATCTCGTGATGAAGATAGCTTTTTGTGATGGTAAAAATGCGGTCTTTCTTCTTCAATCCATAGAGCATCTGCAAATATTCCTGCATTTCTTCACAGAGGAACTTCGGCATCTTAATGGTACGATTACTTTTCTTTGTTTTCGGTGTGGTAATCACATCTTCTCCGTGTAACCGCTGATAAGATTTATTGATTCTGACGGTTTCTTTTTCAAAATCAAAATCAGCTGCGGTCAGTGCCAGCAATTCTCCTTCCCGGATGCCGCACCAGTAAAGCATTTCAAACGCATAAAAGGAAATTGGCTTGTCCATTATCTCGAAGGAGAACTTCTTGTATTCCTCTCTCGTCCAGAACAGCATTTCCTTATGTTCCTCACTCCCCATGTTTCCTGCTTTAGCAGCTGGATTGGAACGCAGCTCGTAATAACGCACAGCATGATTGAAGATAGCTGACAACTGATTATGCAGCGTTTTCAAGTAGGTCTGGGAATACGGTTTTCTCTTATCGTCCCGATAAGCAAGCATTTCATTCTGCCATGCGATAACCTCTTTTGTGGAAATCTCGCTGATTTTCAGCTTTCCGAAATATGGCAAAATCTTTGTGCGGATGATATGCTCCTTGGTCATCCATGTGTTTTCTTTCAGTCGGCTTTTCATGTCCCGGATATACAGTTCCGTAAATGCTTCAAAGCTCATGTCCATGTCTGACGAGTTCTGCAACTGAAATATTCGCTCCCATTCCTGTGCTTCCCTCTTGGTAGCAAATCCACGCTTGCATTTTTGCTTACGCTCGCCTTTCCAGTTGACATATCTGGACATCACATACCATGTTCCATTGCTTTCGTTCTTAAATACCGGCATCACTGCTCCCCCTTTCCCATTCCGTAGAGTCTTTCGTTGAAATACTGGCGGTTCACTCGTCCGGAAATCGTAATAAATCCTTTTTCTTTCAGCTCATCGTTGAGCCGTTTAATCAGCTTATAGGCATACGGCTTTGATACGCTCAGTTCCTGTGCCACTTCTTCGGCACAAATAAATTTGTTGTTCATCTTATCATCCCTTTCCTTGATTTTTTATTGCCGTTCTATCCGAAGGAAGTTCCAGCAGGCATCCCCTGTTCGGTGCTGTGCTGTCCCAATCTGCCGCAGCAGATCAGGTGCTCGCTTGCTTTCTGGCAAGGTCTTGGCGGTTTGTGCTGTTCGGACGGTCATTCAGTTTTATTAAACTTATTTGTTTAATTTTAATCTCATTATACTAAGCATATTTGTTTGTGTCAAGTGGCTTTCCGGAAAATATTAAACTTTTTTGTTTTATATTATATTGACTTTCATTAAACATATCTGCTATACTCCATGTATATCATGTGTAAGGAGTGAATACTGTTATGGCGATTGGAGAGAGAATCCATTTTTTCCGCCTTTTGCGTGGAATGACACAAAAATATCTGGGTACGATTGTCGGCTTTCCGGAGCGAAGTGCCGATGTACGCTTAGCACAATATGAAACCGGAACACGGAAACCCAAAGCAGAACTTACCGCAGCATTGGCACAGGCATTGGATGTTTCCCCTCATGCCCTCGATGTGCCTGACATTGACAGCTATGTCGGTCTGATGCACACTTTATTTACCCTGGAAGATGTGTACGGTCTGACTGTCAGCGAAGCAGATGAGGAAATCTGTCTGAAAGTCGATACCTCCAAAGGAAAAGAAGCTCACGAACTGCTGAAAATGCTGTATACATGGAAAGAACAGGCTGACAAGCTGTCTTCCGGTGAAATCAGCAAAGACGAATATGATAGCTGGCGTTATCACTATCCGGAGTTCGATACCACACAGATCTGGGCAAAAGTTCCGTCCCAGGAACTCAGCGACGCTCTGGTCAAAATGCTCAATGAGCAAGATTCCAACAAATAAGGGAGTTAATATAAAATGCCTATTGTTCCTATTTATCTCAATATAGACGATAAAACATATGAAGGTGTCAAATCAGGTGCCTTAGAGCTATACGGTTTAGCCAAAAACGTTGACAATAAAAGAATAGCTAAACATATTCCTACCATAACTGATGCTGCCAAAGAAGGTGCATCCAAAGCTATTGACTTTGTTCGATTACACCAAAAGGAAACCTTTATAATAAGCGGTGTCCTTGTCGTAGGCGGTACAGTTGCTGGTACTGTTGGTTACATCGCACATCGTAAGCAAAGAAAACTTGACATGCAATTTGGATTAGCTTTACAGGAGTACGTAGATTCTGCCCGTAACGGAGCTTTAAATATTGACATTTTGGATAATCTTATTAACTCCATCGAAGCAATCGAAAAAAATAATCCAAAGAAGTCTATTAACCTCAATATTTCTGCCGCTCAATTCAGTGACTTAATAAATTGCATATTTGATTTCACCAGACGTTTGGCAGAAGCTAACAATATTAGTACACGCTCCATAAACCGACCAAAATATTTTCATAAAAAAACCTCTGCTGATTTAAAATACTATTTGAATATGCAAAAACAAATTTTTGAACAGGCTGCATAAAGACGACAAAAAGCCCTTAGCTATGAGTTACTACCCACAGCTAAGGGCTTTCTGAATATGGATTATTCGTTGCACAGCCACCATTCTATCATTCTCCAACTCCAAAACCACTGGATTACAAGAATAATGGCTTTCATGCAACTGTTATCAAATTGTTATCAAAAGACTTTTTGAAATGCCGGAAACCCGCATAAACGCTGGATTTCCTAAACATTTTTGTTTATTCAAACTCCTCGGCGGATAAAGTGAACTGGCTACTTTTCTATATTTTTTAATAATTTTATTATTCCCATTTGTCAAAATTTCTTCTTGTATTTGTGCCGATCCAAATTTTTAGAGCCAAAATAGAGCCAGTTAGAATCACTGTCTGCGCCCCTTCAGTTTCTTCATTATCGCCATAACATCTGGCTGTGTTGGAGTAAATTTAATGCCACGTTTCAACATCCCCATAACTTTTCTCGCTTTTCGCTCAATCTCTCTGGCGGTATGCTCACTGGTCAGCATCAAATGATTTCCGGCAATCGTGTATTCCCGTTCTATGTATTCTTCTGTTATCGGAAACATATCTTGTATCAGAAATGCGCTTTCCCGGCTGTCATCCAGTTTGACAATATGGATAATGTCGCAAGGTCTCCCGGCTTTTTCCTTTTTCTCTATAAGCCGTCTATATTTATCAATGCGGCTGGACAATGGTATCATCCAGTATATCCCGGTACTTGTATCCTCAAAGCAGTAATAATGCGGTCTGTTCCCCGCCTTATTTCCTTTAAGATACGGATCCGACATATCTTCAAAAAATTTATCTTTGATAATATAAAATCCCGTTTTTTTCATTTATTTATCCTCATTATGGAAAAAGTCCCTCGCCTTGCGGCGAAGGACTATACTTTCGACCCAACCATTTATATACCGCATATTGGTCAGCGGTAAACTTTCAACCCGACCATTTATATACCACATATCGGTCAGTGGTAAACTTTCTTTGTACCTACATTCTAGCAAGTACAAAGAGGAAAGTCAATAGAACTTTCCAGTAAAAGTTTATGCTGAGATTATATAATTTATTTAAATTCTTTTTCCTGTTCGTTGCAAGTTTTGTTTTTCTTGCTTTTTAATACGCTTTTGTTTCTTGTTTATATGATTACCAAGCGGCTATACCCAAACTATACTCTATGCCCCAGAGGAGTAAATTGCTCCCTTATATTTGCATAGAAATATTTCCCCTTGGATTCTGCTGACCGAAACTCATACCACATATACTCTGGAAAATCATGATACTGCCATACTACGCCATTTTTAAATTCCACCTCTAAAGTACAAGTCGCTTCATCATACCCAATACTTGTTATCATACTTGAATCTACATATTCTCTATCCATTCTTTATTTATTCTCCTTTCAAAAATGTTGTTCTCTAATTTTGGTTACTACAGATTTGTAGTCGTCATTGTCTGCATCATATTCTTTCTTCCACGTCTTAACGAGTTCAGGATCTGCGCTGTCTGGTCTAGGTGATTGCAACGGCAATCTGACTCTTGACGGAATATTAATCGCTTCTCCAACAATAACAGCCTCACCTATCCGAAGTGCCGGCAACAAATTAATCAAACTATTCATATTATCTGGTGCCATTGACTTTACAATCGCTTGATCAGATGAATTTGTAAGGCGTAATGCAATAAATGTTCCCACCTGGGCAAGTATCGTTTCCGATAGTTCTGATGGCCTTTGCGATATAACAACTGCTCCCAAGCCAAATTTTCTGCCCTCTTTGAAAATCTTCTCTACTGCCTCTTTTGCATATATTGTATCATTTTTGCCAAGATACGAATGTGCCTCTTCATATGCTATCAACAACGGGCGATTTCTCCCCGTATTAGGTTCATTCCGTCCCCAAAACATACTATCATATACAAAACGTGTTATTAACCCGACAGTAATATCCATAACTTCAAATGGTACATTACTTAAATCCAATATAGTAAGCCGCTCATCTCCCCCTATCCATTCAAACAAAAGATCATGTAAGTCTTTTGGTGACTTTTCATCCTTGTAGTCTCCCGGATAAAACATAAAATCATAGCGACTATCTTTTAATCGAGCTAACAATTTTCTTTCATATGAATACATTTCTTGCTTCTTGCTTTTATACGGGGCTTGGTTACTCATAGAATACGGCTGAAATTCTGCTGGTTCCAAGTTGTCTGGTGAACCTTCTTTCACAAGACATTCCTCATTCTTTGTCTGCTTGTTACCATCAGCAACTTTGTAAGTAGCACTTAATTCTCGATTAATATCATACCAAATCTTTCTTATATTAAATGGTATAGGAGAATCTGCTGTAATATAGTTTTGATTGATATTACCTGCCTTTAAATGACAATTTGCTTTTTTAGCTTGAGTGATTATTTCACGGAATCTGCGATAATCTGTTTTTTGATCCTCATTAGATTTTGCTCCTACCAAAAAATACATAAGTTCATCAAAATTCATAAGCCAAAAAGGGATATACAGTGGTTTTGATTTATCACCTATCCTAAATACTTTTGCTGTAGGAAATGCCGAAGCATACTCTCCATGTGGATCAATTAGTAGCATTCTTGAATTATGCATCTGTGTACAAATTTGTTTCAATATGGCAACAACGCAATTAGATTTTCCACTACCAGTCGAACCAAGTATAGCCGCATGCCTCAAAACCAGCTTATGTATATCAAGATAAACATTCAAATTATCGGAAGATGCATGTTTTCCAATAGCCAACAATCCATCTTCAACACTATCTTCCTTTCCATATATATCACACAAATCTTCATCCGTCACAATATGAACTTCATCATTTATTGTAGGGTACAGCCCTATTCCTTTTTCAAATTTTTGATTTCCAACCTTTTCTCCAATTAAATGTACTAATAAGTATCTGCTTCCCACATTTGATACTATCGTTAAATCATTATTGTTCGTTGGTGTATTACTGACAGATTCCACCAATCCAAATGATGATATATTTCCTGCAATAATTTTAACAAATGTCCCTATTTGTCCCAATTTGTAAACTTTTCCATTAATTATAGGACTTGCAGAAGATATATCAGCACTTATTTCTACCTCAACGGTATCTGAATTAACTCTTATAACCTTTCCTAAATACGTTATATCATTTTGCATTTGCAATTTCCTCTATCATAGATTTTCGACCAGAATTTTCTATTAAAAATTCTATCAATTTTCGAAAATCCCCCAATATAAACTCTTCCTTTGCTTGATCCCAGTATAACCTATACCCAGCATCTTCATCTGTTGAATCATCATATTCCCATTCTTTTTCAATGCCATTTGTAATTATTCTTTTAGGACTCATAACACATAAATTCATATGCGCTGTTGTGTATGAGCTCATTTCAACAAGTTGATTATCTGAAAAGCAAAAAACCATTACATATAAACGTTTATTCTCACGCATCGAGTTAAAAATAATGTCATTAATATGCTGATCTGAAAAAGAATATCCAGAACAAATAAATACAAGTTCACCTCGTTGTAAATATCTCTTCAGTCTATCAAAATATGCTATAAATGGTTCTTTACGAGAAAGATTATACTTTTCTCTCGATGGGTAAATCATCAATTCATTTACTGGTGTATCAATCTTTCCAATTCTAACAATTCTCTCTGCAGAAGTAGACGTTTTATTTTTCTTCATCCAATTAAGAGAACCATGAATTTTCCACAAACGTATCCATCTGCTTGTAAAATCTTCTTCTCTAGGAAAAGTTTCTATACTTTCTGGCGAAAAGAATGGTTCATATGAACCCGTAAAGCCATCAAAATATGGTGTATAATTAGCCTCAAGTGCCATTTCAAAAAGCATGTCATAATTCGTTGTATATATTTCTTTCAAAAATCCTCTATTAGCAGAATCAAACCATGCAATAAATCTTCTGATATCCGAAACATCCGCAAGATTTTCTTTTTCTCTGATAACATTAAATACAGCTTCGCAAATTTTCTTATCTAATTCTGCTGCCTGAGCACCTGTAATGCCATCAAATTCATAATCTGTTCTCTCCTGTGTTATATCCCGAATTTGCCTTATATAATTAAGAACATCTTCAATACTAATTGCTTTTTTGCCATCCAAATCTTCTATTGAATTTTCAATTCTTTCAAACAGTGTCTGCTCAGAGGTACTAAGACGCTTCTTACATTCATCCGTTAAAGTCATAATATTAGGGAGTCCAAAAGCACACGATGTACCCGCTCCAAAAAAGAAACCTATATTAGTAGCATAAGAGAGTATTTTCCTAAATTCATTCATATGATGAATAACATTTACTTTTTCCATCCGCGTTCTTCCTTTATAAGTGCTGTTTTTTTCACTACCGTATCAAATTAATCAATAAAATAACACCCTTACTTCATTTGCATTACTCAGTGAAGAGACATATCTAAAAATTAAGAGCGCACTCAAAATATCTCAATCCCATTTTTTACCATATCACCCATCTTCAAGCAAACGTGTATTATGAATAGTAATAAATCCAATATTATTCTTTCCGTTTCGTTACTTTTGTTTCTACAATAGTCCCATTGGGATATTGTGTTGCACTATATTTAGAATTCCCATTATCCTTTTGTAATTTAACTACCCGGCGATTTGAATCTGTAATACGTGCTTCTAATCTATCGCCTGGCTTGTTTAAAATTCCCGATTTATGATTAATCTCTGAATCATCTTTTTTACCAAATATGCTTAATAAATTTTTCATATATCCTCCTTGTTTATAAATACAACATGGCGCTAACAACAAATAAATATTACACTTAAGAATTTTTTAGGGACATATTTTACCTGCCCCTATGCTTCTCTTTCCTTTTCTGCTGTTTCAGTTCAAACTGCCGCTGTTTTTCTGTCTCCCGTTGTTCCCGGCTCACAGTCTTACGCTCAGTTTTCAACTGCTCCTGCTGCAATTTCAAAGCCTGTTGCGATTTTGTACCTATTCCAGTATTCTGTACCTGTTTTCGCACTTCTCGCTGTATCCGTTTCGGATTACGCCCAGTCTCCTTTACATCAGTTGCCACAGCCGGACTAAATCTTAGCTGATAGTAATTTTTCAAGACAAAATCATACACCTCATAGTCTTTCGGTTCCGCACCAAACGTAACCTTGCATGCAGAGAGCTTTCCATCCGATATGCATTCAAAAATGCCTACCCAGAATGGGTCTTCAAAAAATACTGTCAATCTGCCTGATACTTTGTCCATGACAATTCCTCCTTAAATGATTGTGATGAACAAAGAACGGACGACCCTAAGGAGGGAGGGTTACTTACACCAGACGGTGCGGCCGGGCTACCTACCGACTCTATAAGAGGTTATCTCTTACGTTGCGTTTTTATCTTTGCTCTTTGATTTTACCACATAATCGACTTATTATCCACAAGAACCGAACCCTGAAAGCAATCTAAATGTTTCTTTATCTCTCCCCTCTGTCTATCTTCCTTTTCTGCCTCTGCTTTTGTATTCTCTGTACTTCTTCCAGTCTTTTCTCCTTCTGAACAATCGTTTCAACTGTATCTCGTCCTAATACCCGTTCTACCCTGTCAAAATCTTCAAGACGTTCCCTCAGATCTCTGTTTTCATTCCAGAGTTCTTCTACACGTGCAGTAAGAGAATTAACTTTACTCCACGCCCTCTCATAAGATTTCTGCATATCGCTGAATCTTCTGGAAAGATCAAGGTATGCCCGATAAACAGACCGCAACACCGCCACGATCTTCTTAATCAGCGGCTTTGCTTTCTTTTCTCGGTAGAATTTCCCCGTTTCCAGCGTTCCCGCCTCCGGCAACACTTCCTCTGGATTGGCAGAATATTTCTCTACAAACCGCTCCATATCTTTTACCATAGGCGCAATTTCCGTCAGTTTTTTCTCATATTGTGCCGCCTTTTTCTTTGCCTGTTCTGCTTGCTTATCGGCTTCTTCCCGGTTTTCCTGCGCTGAAAATATTTCCTTTTCAATATTCTCCAACTGGTCAAGCCATTTTTCATTAACTTCCTGCATAGTGGCATTATGTTCTTCCAGTTCCGCTTTCTGTGCTTCAAGCGCAGCCACTTCTTTTTCCCTCTCCTGTTTTTCAAAATCCAACAAGGACAAATGCTTTTCATGTGTGCCTTTCTGTTCCCACTCAATTCCATGTTCCAGCATAATTGCGGCAAGCTGCTGCTTTTCAACCGACACCCACTGATTTAATTCCGTTTCCCTTCTCGTACCGCCTTTAAAACCAAGGGCTGTCAACGCCTGTTTTAGAGACACCCTTGTATCAAGCCCCCGTTTGCTTCCTGTAATATACGGCACGAAATCTATGTGCAGATGTGGCGTTGCCTCGTCCATGTGTAGATGAGCCGAGAACACTCTTAATGTGGGATTTCTTCTCTGAAAATCCTGCATATATTCGTCCAGTATCTTTGCCGCCAGCCGTCCTTCTTCTGTTTCCGCCCCCATTGTATCTCTGTCGCCGATCTGCAGGATAATCTCATGGAATGGCTTCTCCTGTTTCCCCGAACGGATTTTTTCATAATAATCGTCAATCCGGCGGTCATTCCGTGTCTGTTTTTCATTATAATGAGCTAACGCTTCATCAAATAATTCATGATAAACGTCTTTGATATTTTCGTTGCAGTATTCCACATTCAGATAACTTCTCTCTGGATCTGTATTCTTCGCATGGAATTTTCTGCTGTTATGATTGACAGAACCTTTCCCTGTCATAAAGCTGATCGTTCTCTTCAATAACTCTCCTCTCTCCCTGTTCGGGTGTAATTAGCGCCGGATACGGCGCATAGGCTTTGTTACTTTCGCCGAAAGTAACGCAAAAGCACTTTTGACAGCCGTTCCGTCCATCAAAAGCTGCCTTTGCGCCCTCCGGGGGTGCAAGACGTCCGAAGGACGTCTGCTCTGCATCGACCGAAGCGGAGCGTAGACCTTTTCCGTCCTATGGACGGAGTGGCTGTTCCAGCCGCTTTGCTCCCGCTGCTATTGCTTTTCTCATTGCAGATACCACATTTGCCACTGTGCTTTCCTCCCATCCCGCAAGCCATACCAACGTCCGCATTTCTCCTTTTGTCAACTCTACCTCTCCAAAAATTTCATTGAGCATAGCAATCTGTCTCGTTTCCATCTCATAAAATTTTTCATTGATATTCCGTGTTCCACGTTCCGGCTGGATAATCATAGAATCCCTCCCTCCGCCTTGTCCGGTATCACATGAGCGTGCCACGCTCATGTCTTATATCATCAAAGGAAACTTTACCAGCGGAAGCTCTCAGGTATCCCCCGCCTGTCCAGATATTCCTTCCGAAATTTTTCCCTTTCAGCCTCTGTCGGTGCAGTCTTAGATTTTTCATACAGTTCATGCAATACCATCGCATCTAATTTCTTCTCCAATCCTATCCTTATCTCATCCACATTGCTGTCGTCCTCCATCAGATGATAGTGGATCAACAGCACAAACAATTCCTGTGGTATCTGTACCTGTTTCATCCAAACCTCCTTTCAAGGTGGCAACATTACCCGTTCCTAAAGAAATGGTAATCTTGCCATGTTGAGTTATTGTTCCGGCAATACCCACGTCCAGTGTCCACCGGGTTTTATCGACTGGACTCCAAGAGCCTTCTTCGCATTCCAGAGCGTTTTCCCTTTAATACCACGGCTTTCCGACTCTTTAAGGATTACATTCTGTTCAACCGCCCCATCCGCTAATATCTCAAGCAGAAATTCTTTTGCCTCTTTTATCTTCTGTCCACGATTATTGCCGCTCAGCAGATCGTCAGCACTGATGTCGTATTCCCCGATCCATTCAAATCCGTTGTCTTTGTCCAAGCGAAAAGCGATTGATTTTCCCTCTGGTGCAAGGGAGCTTTTTACATGGCAAACTACTCTTGTTTCCGGCTCGTTCTTCACACGCCCTACAATCAGAACGCTCCTTGCCGCAGCCTGAAAGTCAATAGAACCAAGCCCTCTGTATGAAGATTTTCCGGTGCTGTTCTTGTTCATATGACCGATCAGGACAATCGCACAGTGATATTTTTCCGCTAGCACAGATACCCGCTTCATCAGTGGACGGATTTCATTTGCCCGGTGCATATCTACTTCCGCTCCAAGAAAACTCTGGATCGGATCTAAGACTACAAGACGAGCGTTTGTCTGCTGGATTGCCTGTTCCAGACGTTCATCTAACATTGTCAACGGCTGTTCACTGTCATCAATGACAAGCACTTTAGAACAGTCTGCCCCTGCCGCCAGAAGACGGGGTTTTATAGTATCTCCCAGCCCGTCTTCTGCGGTCTGGTAGATCACATTGACTTGCTCGCCTGCCTGTTCTGCGGATTCTTCCTCTCCATCCATTACCGGCAGCACGGACTCACCTTTTGTCAGCTTTGCTATAATCTGTAATACCATTGTTGTTTTCCCTTCTCCGGGATCTCCCTGTATAATCGTCACTTTTCCATAGGGGATGAACGGATAGAGCAGCCATTCCACCTGCTCTACCGCTACGTTCTCCATGTTAATCAACCGAAGTTCTGTCTTTAATTTTCTATTCTGCATTTCAGCCTCCCACTGTAAAAAATGATTGTCACAAATGGGAAACTCTGTTATACTCGCATTGTGATAGTTGATAACAGAATTTTCCCAGTTATCACAGCCCTAACAGTTGCCGCTGTCGGGGCTTTTTTCTTTATCCTGCCACAGGTAACTTGCGCCATCCAGCAGCCAGATAATTGCTTTCAGCATATCCAAACAGTCATTTTTCATGTCCTGCAATCCTTCTTCTGACAGTGTTATTTCTGCCTGTTCAAGCTGTTCTGCCACTTCACGAATATTTGTCTGCATGATCTTTAATTCCTTTACCAACTGATAGATCAGTTCTTTCTTTCCAACTACGCATACCCGGTTATAAATACAGGAACGTACAAAATAATCTCTTTTTGACATTCCACTTGCTAAAATCTTTGCTTCAATTTCTTCTCTTTCTCTGGGTGAAATCCGAAAGCTGATTGTCGGATACTTATGAACTCCGCTCATTCCTCGTCCTCCCTGTTATTTTCGATTTCCAGTCTGTCCGCAAGCTCTCCCTGTTTGTTGGGATATAAATGTGAATAGGTATTTAGCGTGGTTTCAATTTTCTCATGCCCCAGCCGATCCGCAATCGCCAATGGAGTAAAGCCCATTTCCACAAGTAGAGAAGCATGCGAGTGGCGTAAGTCATGTAGCCTTATCCGCTTTACCCCAGAGGCCTTAATTCCTCTGATAATTTCATGTTCTATATAAGATTTTATAAATCGGAACATTCTCTCATCCGCCATAATCCCGTATAAATGAGACATATAATCCCGTAATTCTTCTGCAAGAAATGGCGGTATCGTCACGATACGTTTGCTTTTTGGAGTCTTGGGTGGTGTGATAATATCCCTGCCTTCCAGACGCTGATATGATTTATTGATTGAAATTGTGCGTTTTTCCAAATCAATATCGTTATAGATCAACGCAAGTAATTCTCCAATCCTCATGCCTGTCCAGTAAAGAAGCAGAAAAGCCATCCTTGCTTCCGGCTTATCTTCTACAGTCACAAGAAATTGTTTAAACTCCTGCTTCGTCCAGAACTGTCTTTCTCCGGCTTGGCTTTTTCCTATGCTTCCAGCCTTCCTGCATGGATTATCCCGCAAATCATAATATTTTACTGCATAGTTAAAAATAGCAGATAACTGATTGTTTACGGTTTTCAGATAGGTCTGCGAATATCCCTTTTTCATAAGAGCATTCTGCCATGCTCGTACATCCGAAGCCTTGATTTCATTCATCTTCTTATTTTTGAAGTAGGGAATAATTTTCAGATCAATGATAAACTTCTTTGTCCTCATGGTATTTTCACGCAGCCGGTGTTCCATATCTTCGTAATAAATCTGAACAAAGTTTTCAAAATTGATGTCCAGATTGCGCTGCTGTTGCTGAAGGAAATCTCTCTCCCACTGTTCTGCTTCTGCTTTTGTCCTAAAGCCTCTCTTATTTTTCTTGTGGCTCACTCCCTGCCAGTCTTTGTAATAAAACTGACTGCGCCACATCTTTCCGTCTCTTGTTGCCGGCATAAAAATCCTCCTCTCTACATTGTTACGGTCAATCCGTAAAACTTTTCTTCAAAATACTTTGTTGGAACTTTGCCGCAGATTGTCCGATATCCTTTTTCTTTCAGTTCTTCATTCAAACCCCGGATAATCTTATAGGCATAACCTGTTGAGACGCCAAGTATCTCCGCCGCTTCTTCTGCTGTTACATACATTTTTCTTGTTTTCTCCATTCAGTGTCCTCCTTGTTTTTATTAGGTACATTTGTGCCTTATTTGCATTTTCATTATATAGGCTCTTTTGTGCCTTGTCAATATAGTTTCTAATTTTTTCTTCCCTATTTCGCTTGAATATGATAGAATACAAATGTCCCTATTATTTATATTCACTCTGAAAGGAGTCACCTTATGACAGTAGGAGAAAAGATTAAAACATTCCGAAATATCCGAGGAATTTCACAGAATATGTTAGGACAACTGGCAGGCATAGACGGAACCACAATCCGTAAATATGAACTGGGCAGCCGTAATCCCAAGCCTGACCAGCTTCTAAAAATTGCAAACGCTTTAGGTGTAAGTATCAATGTTTTTACGGATTTTGATATAGAAACTGCTTCTGATGTGCTTACCTTACTTTTTAAAATGGACGATCAGATAGATATGGAAATTGACGGAGATAAAGATGAGGATGGAAATCTCATTCCAGAGACAATCTATATCCGTTTTAAGCACCCGGAAATCAATGACCGGTTGGCTAAGTTTGCTAAAACAAAGAAATGGCAGGAAAATCTGCTTGCCTCCAAAGACGCATTTCCAAGTGAAGAAGCATTCCAGCAGGAGGTGGCACAGATGAACGAAACCTGTGAGCAGATTAAACAGCATTTAGTTGATACGAATATTGTCGTCAAAAAGGGCGTTTCTGGAATAGCTGTAAAAGTATATCCTGAAAAATAATCGTCAAACTCTCTTGACTCTCACGTTGCGTGATATTGTATTCTTTTCTCAAGGAATAACAGATATGGGCGCTCATTCCTGTTTTTTCCTGTGATGAGAGGAGCTGTTTTGATGAAAAGTATAAGTCAGGTTGCAAAGCTGACTGGCGTCAGCATACGGACACTTCAATACTATGATGAAATCGGGCTGCTGAAACCACGTAAACTCACTGCAGCCGGTTATCGAATGTATGATGATAACGCATTGCAGACCTTACAACAAATCTTATTTTTTAAGGAACTGGGATTTCCACTAAAAGAAATAAAAGAGATTTTGGAGAAACCAGATTTTGACAGGATTGCTGCTTTTAAAAAGCAAAAAGAACTGTTCCTGCTGAAACGGGATCGCCTTGACCGGCTTATACAGCTTCTCAAACGTCTTGAGAAAGGAGAACAATGTATGAGCTTTAAAGAATTTGACCTATCTGATTACATCAACGCTTTGGAAAATTTCAAATCCAATCAGACAGAAACCGTCATTCAGCACTGGGGAAGTATTGAAAATTTTGATATGTTCATCCAGAAAATCAAAGATGATGAAGACCACGTGGCCCAACTCGCTATCCAGCAGTTTGGCAGTATTGAAAAATATACCGAAGAAATGAAGCATAATCTGGAACATTTCTCTGAAATTATGGAAAAGTGGCAGTCACAGATAACGGAAGAAATGCGGACAGAAGATAAATTTCTTAAGCTGGCTTCTCATAAGGGGGAAGATGTGGCTTCCAAACCGGTTCAAAACATTGTCGAAGAAATTTTAACAGGCGCACTGGCGTCCGCCCCCAATCTACTGATCGGCAGCACAGAAAACTACTGTAGGATTATAATGGACACCTATTCCAACGATTATCTCAGTAAGGTAATGGATACACAATACGGGGCAGGAAGCAGCGAATATATCGTGAAAGCCTTCCGCTATTATTCCGAAAATAACTTCACAGAAAACAATTAGAGCCATTTTAGAGCCAAAGGACATAAATCAACCCCGGAAATGCCCATTCTATCAGCATTTCCGGGGTTCTGTCCGTTACTCGAACTCAATCGTAGCCGGCGGCTTCCCCGTGCAGTCATACAGCACACGGTTCACGCCCTTCACCTCGTTGACAATTCTGCTTGTCACCTTGCTCAGTACTTCCCACGGAAGTTCTGCTGACTCTGCAGTCATAAAGTCGCTGGTCAGCACGGCGCGCAGCGCTATGGCATAATCATAGGTTCTCTCGTCTCCCATGCATCCAACGGATCTCATGTTTGTCAGGGCTGCAAAGTACTGTCCCAGGTTTCTGGCGATTCCGGCCTTGTCAATTTCCTCGCGGTAGATCGCATCGGCATCCTGCACGATTCTCACCTTCTCCGGCGTAATGTCACCGATGATTCTTACGCCAAGACCCGGGCCCGGGAACGGCTGACGGAATACCAGATACTCCGGAATTCCAAGCTCCAGTCCGGCTTTTCTCACCTCGTCCTTGAACAGCATTCTGAGAGGCTCGATAATTTCCTTGAAATCTACGTGCTCCGGCAGTCCTCCCACGTTGTGGTGAGACTTGATCACGGCAGATTTTCCAAGGCCGGACTCAATAACATCCGGATAGATGGTTCCCTGTACCAGGAAGTCAACTGCACCGATTTTCTTTGCCTCTTCCTCAAATACACGGATAAACTCCTCACCGATGATTTTTCTCTTCTTCTCCGGATCTGTCTCACCGGCCAGCTTATCATAGAAACGCTGCTGAGCATTGACACGGATAAAGTTTAAGTCATACGGACCGTTGGGACCGAATACCGCCTCTACCTCGTCGCCCTCGTTTTTGCGCAGAAGGCCATGATCCACAAATACGCAGGTAAGCTGCTTGCCCACTGCCTTTGCCATCATAACTGCTGCAACAGAAGAGTCAACGCCGCCGGACAGCGCACACAGCACGCGGCCGGAGCCAACCTTTTCCCTGATTTCCTTAATAGATTTTTCCACAAAGGCATCCATCTTCCAGTCTCCGCTGCAGCCGCAGACGCTGTAAACGAAGTTGGAAAGCATCTTCGTTCCCTCCTGGGTATGCATTACCTCTGGATGGAACTGAACGGCATACCAGTTTTTCTCCGGCATTTCCATAGCTGCTACCGGGCAGACAGGAGTATGGCCTGTCACAGCAAAGCCCTCCGGGGCCTTCTCAATATAATCTGTATGGCTCATCCAGCAGATCGTCTTTGGAGATACATCCGCAAACAGCTTGGAGGCCGTGTCAACATCCACCTCTGTCTTTCCGTACTCGCTGACAGGGGCTGTTGCCACCTTTCCGCCCAGCAGGTATGCCATCAGCTGTGCGCCATAGCAGATTCCCAAAACAGGAATACCCAGTTCAAAGATTTCTTTTGAACAGCGAGGAGAATCGTCCCCATATACACTGTTAGGTCCGCCGGTAAAAATGATTCCCTTCGGATTCATCTCTTTAATTTTTTCAATCGGCATACTGTACGGATGAACTTCACAATATACGTTGCATTCTCTTACTCTTCTGGCAATTAACTGATTATACTGACCGCCAAAGTCCAATACAATAATCATTTCTTTTTCCACGAGTATTCCTCCTATAAATTTTCACTGTTGTATCAACCTGCAAAAGGTAAAACTCCCGCAGTCTACAATCTATTATAAGATACGCTGCACCTCTTGGCAACCTGTTTTTGCATCAAACCATGCCCAAACCATGCCCAAACTGTGCCCGGACTGCGCTGCAACGTGAACGTCAAAGTGAATATCCAAGCCCTGATATATAAAATGAGGACAAAATCAGCAGGCACAGATGCAGACTTGACAGTATTTTTTGGTATTCTTCATAGCTTTTTATATGTTTTATCGCTTTTGCAGTTTCTTCGCAGTTTAACTTTATAAGCCGTAATACTCCTCTGCAGTTTTCTTCCTGTCTTTTCTTCCTGGCTTTTCTTTCCATCCTTCTCTTTCGTTCTTTCCATTACCTGTCTTTTCGTTCTGCCTTTTTATTCCCCCTCCCACTTCCTTCTTCCCATTTTCCTCCGCAAATTCCAGAACCTTTCGGATCCCCACATAATCTCCGGCTGTAAACGCTTCCCCGACAGATCGGTATCCGCTTTTTTCATAAAAGCGGTTTAAAGCCTGATTTTCTGCCTGGCAGTCTAAGCGGACGCCTCTTTTGCCCTGTTTTCGGGCATATTCCTCAATCGCCTTTAAAAAGGCCTGTCCCGCTCCTTTTCCCGCCAGGCCGGTTCTCGTGGCAAGGTGGTGGACATAAAGGTATGCCCTGTCTCCATCCCACCTCTCATCACTCTCCAGAAGCGCTGCCGCTCCTGCTATATCCGCTCCCCTCATCAGGAAAAACAGCCTTCCATTCCTGGCATGCTCAGCAAAATATTCCTCTGAATAAAAATCCAGATACTCCTCATCATTCCACTGATGCATTCCCATCTGTTCCATCCAGGCAATGCGCTCTTTTATAACTGCGATAAAACTGGAAACCTGCCCTTCCCCTGCCGGCTCCAGCCGATAATTCCTGTCCATCTCATCCCTCATCCGCTTCACGTTCAAACCTTTCTGCCTCTAATTTCTTCCGGCTGCCTCCAGGTATTTTTTTACATACTCTCCTGTATAGGAAGCCGGATTTTGTGCTACCTCCTCCGGTGTCCCCTTGGCAATGACTGTACCTCCCTTATCCCCTCCATTGGGGCCAATGTCGATGAGATAGTCTGCCGTTTTTATCACATCCAGGTTGTGTTCAATGACAACCACCGTATTTCCTCCGTCTGAAAGCCTGCGCAGTATCTCAATCAGCTTGTGCACATCTGCAAAGTGGAGGCCTGTGGTCGGCTCGTCCAGCACATAGATCGTCTTTCCCGTCCCCCTCTTGCTGAGCTCCGTGGCCAGCTTGATTCGCTGAGCCTCGCCTCCCGACAGCTCTGTGGAGGGCTGTCCCAGACGGATATAGGAAAGTCCCACATCATTCAGAGTCTCAATCTTTCTGTAAATCGAGGGCACATTTTCAAAGAAATGGAGAGCCTCCTCCACTGTCATATTCAGCACATCATAGATGCTCTTCCCCTTGTATTTAACCTCCAGAGTTTCTCTGTTATAGCGTTTTCCTCCGCAGACCTCACAGGGCACGTACACATCCGGCAGGAAGTGCATCTCGATCTTGATAATTCCATCGCCGCTGCAGGCCTCGCAGCGGCCTCCCTTCTTATTGAAGCTGAAACGCCCCTTATTGTAGCCCTTCGCCTTGGCGTCGGGGGTCGATGCAAACAGGTCGCGGATCAGATCAAAGGCTCCCGTATAGGTGGCAGGGTTGGAACGGGGAGTGCGGCCGATGGGAGACTGATCAATTGCAATAATCTTGTCAAGCTGCTCGGTTCCCTCAATGGTCTTGTGCTTTCCCGGTATGGTTCTGGCCCGGTTCAGCTTTTTGGCAAGGGCTTTGTAGAGAATCTCATTGACCAGAGAGCTCTTTCCGGAGCCTGACACACCGGTTACGCAGGTCATCACTCCCAACGGGAAGGAGACGTCAATATTTTTCAGATTATTTTCCGCTGCACCGCGCACGGTAATCCATCCGGTAGGTTTCCTGCGCTCTGCGGGAACCGGAATTTTAATCCTGCCGCTCAGATACGCTCCTGTGATGGAATCCTTACATTTCATAATCTGCTTGGCTGTACCCACTGCCACCACATTTCCGCCGTGCTCTCCTGCTCCCGGACCGATATCCACAATACAGTCTGCGGCAAGCATGGTATCCTCATCGTGTTCCACCACAAGCACCGTATTTCCCAGATCCCGAAGGTGCAGAAGTGTCTTCAGCAGCTTGTCATTGTCCTTCTGGTGAAGACCGATGCTGGGCTCGTCCAGGATATAGGCAACTCCTACCAGACCGGAGCCGATCTGGGTGGCAAGGCGGATTCTCTGAGCTTCTCCTCCTGACAGGGTTCCCGTAGCGCGGGAGAGCGTCAGATAATCCAGTCCCACATCAATGAGGAAGCTGACTCTGGCGCGGATCTCCTTCAGAATCGGCGCTCCGATGGCCTCCTGCATGGGAGTCAGGCTCAGTCCGTCAATAAATTCCCTGTATTTGACAATGGACATATTGGTAGCTTCATAGATATTTTTTTCTCCCACTGTAACGGCAAGGGCTTCCTTCTTCAGTCTCTGTCCGCGGCAGGCAGGGCAGGGAGTAATCCGCATAAAGGTCTCATACTCTGCCTTCATAGCGTCAGAAAAGGTTTCCCTGTACTTTCTGTTCATGCTCTGGATCAGTCCTTCAAAGGCAACGTCGTAGACGCCCTCTCCCCGCTGCCCCTTATAACGGACCTTCAGTACCTTTCCTCCTGTTCCGTGGATCAGGACATCGTGAATCTCCTTGGGATAATCCTGGAAGGGGGTGTCGAGGCTGAAATGATACTCCTCTGTCAGCGCGTCGAGAATGGCTCTGGTAAAGCTGCCCTTGTCCGTACAGGACTGCCAGCCCATTCCCACAATCGCCCCCTGGCTGATGCTCAGGGATTTATCCGGAATCAGCAGATCCTCATCAAATTCCATCTTGTATCCCAGTCCAAAGCATTCCGGGCAGGCGCCGAATGGATTATTGAAGGAAAAGCTCCTCGGCTCCACCTCGTCCACACTGATGCCGCAGTCCGGGCAGGCAAAATTCTGGCTGAAATTCATAGTCCCCTGCTCCGGTATCTCCACCGTCATCAGCCCGCCTGTAAGCTCCATGACGGTTTCAATGGAATCTGTCAGACGCTTCTCGATTCCCGGCTTCACAACAAGGCGGTCCACCACAATTTCGATATTGTGCTTGATATTCTTATCCAGCTTGATCTCCTCAGAAAGCTCATAGAGGCTTCCGTCAATTCTGACACGGACATAGCCGCTCTTTCGCGCCTGCTCAAGCACCTTCACATGCTCTCCCTTTCTTCCCCTGACCACCGGGGCCAGAAGCTGAATTTTCGTCCGCTCCGGCATCTCCATAATCTGATCCACCATCTGGTCCACGGTCTGGCGGTGAATCTCTCTACCGCACTTCGGACAGTGAGGGATTCCGATTCTGGCATAGAGAAGCCTCATATAGTCATAGATTTCCGTCACAGTTCCCACTGTAGAGCGTGGATTCCTGTTCGTGGACTTCTGATCAATAGAAATAGCCGGCGATAAGCCTTCTATACTCTCCACATCCGGTTTCTCCATCTGTCCCAGGAACTGCCTTGCATAGGACGACAGAGACTCCATATAGCGCCTCTGCCCCTCCGCATAGATCGTGTCAAAGGCCAGAGAGGACTTACCGGAACCGGAAAGCCCCGTCAGAACAACCAGCTCATTTCTGGGAATATCCACTGATATATTTTTCAGGTTGTGCTCATTGGCACCTCGTATTTTAATGTACTGTTTTGCCATATTTTTAAACTCCCTCACTGTTTTCACATTTTCACAAAATTTCGGCCAGACCCTTACATCTGCCGCCGCAAACTGACTGCCTCGTCTGCAGCCTCATCTGTTTTTATCGATTCTTCCTCTCAGACATCCGGCTTTCGGCCAGAACTCCCCGGCAAAATTTGACATTCGCCTCCTGTCTCTGAATCTGATGATGCCCGGTACCGCCGCCTGCAGGCATACGGCCAGTCTGAGCTCATTATACTATAACCCCACGTGTGGCGGTATGGAAATTGCAATATTTTTAGACAAAATTCACCACTGTATGTTTCCTCACGCCGCGCCGTATCCAACTGCGCCGCGGTTCTAAAAAGCAGCCGGAACCGCTTTTTCTTTCGGTTTTTGTTTTAGCTTCATTGTACCAAGTCGCTAACGCGACGGCTAACCACAGGTACGTGTTTCCGCCAC
>ENA-UONZ01001625-UONZ01001625.1-human-gut-metagenome-genome-assembly--contig:-C93old-NODE-1625-length-22610-cov-39.420661_pt1 | contig 22610 bp, 19 predicted proteins | sample MGYA00242468_ERZ724015 | MGnify/ENA metagenome assembly ERZ724015
AATGTTAATGGTTTAAAAATCTCACGATTAAATTGAGCGGCAAAATTACACATAGTTTCTTTATCCACAAAACTTTCCGCCAAAAATTCTGTAAAAAGAAGAAAGATTATCCCAGCAAGAAAGCTCTCAGCCCCAGAGGAAAAGCAGACACGCAGGATATATGCCAGCAAAAGATATTGACCGGCATAATGCCCGTCCCGCATCCAGTCCGTGTCTGATCCGTATCTGCTCCATGTCTATATGCTTGGAGTTGGTACGGAGTTGACACGGTGTTGGTACGGCGTTGGTACGGTCTGTGCATTAAAAAAAGCATTGGTTTCCTCTTATCAACGGACAAAGTACAGTAATCGGCAAAAGATATTCAAAGAAAGTGAGTATCTTTGAGGGATGAATGTTATACCTATATATAAATAGTATATGAGCCAGACAATAAACAATCGGATACAAGCCTTACGGGCTTTGTTCAGTCAAGAGGGCATACAGGCCTTTATCATTCCGAGTACGGACCCGCATCTGAGTGAATATGTTGCTCCCCATTGGAAATCCCGGGAATGGATTTCCGGTTTTACAGGTTCCGCAGGAACCGTTGTCGTTACTACCACTAAGGCAGGATTATGGACCGATTCCCGCTATTTCCTCCAGGCTGCCCTACAGTTGGAAGGTACTGAAATAGAGTTATACAAAGAAATGCTTCCTGAAACACCCGGTATCTCCACGTTTTTAAGTATGCAATTAGCTCCCGGTGACACCGTAGGTATTGATGGAAAAATGTTTTCTGCAGAAGCTGTGGAGGACATGAGAGTTAAATTACAGAAACACCGGATACGGCTGAAAAGTATTTCAGATCTGTTAGAGCAATTATGGACTGACCGACCGCCAATGCCGGAAGATCCAGCTTTTATCCATGAAACGAAATATGCAGGAAAAAGCAGCACAGAAAAAATTTCCATTATCCGGGAAGAGTTGAAAAAGTGCAATGCCAAAGCATTATTCCTGTCGGCTTTGGACGAAATTGCATGGACACTTAACCTACGCGGCAGTGATGTACATTGCAATCCTGTAGTTGTCAGCTACCTATTGATTGAAGAACAACATACACACTTTTTCATCCAACCACAAAAGATTACTCCTGAGGTTGCAGACTATCTAAAAGAAATAGGAGTAAGTCTGCACCCTTATGAAGAAGTGGAAACATACCTCAACCGGATAAATGTGGATAGCCTGCTCATTAACCCGGCTAAAACAAATTACGCCATGTATTCGGCTGTCAACCCCAATTGCAGAATCATTCATGCTGCTTCCCCGGTTACTCTGCTGAAAGCAATTCGTAACGAACAGGAGATAGCCGGAATACACGCAGTAATGCAACGGGACGGAGTAGCTCTGGTCAAATTCCTGAAGTGGCTGGAAGAGGCAGTCCCCACCGGCAAAGAAACCGAGATAAGTATAGACAAAAAGCTGCATAACTTCCGTGCCGAACAAGATTTATACAGGGGAGAAAGCTTTGACACCATTGCAGGGTACAAAGAACATGGGGCAATCGTACATTACGAAGCGACTCCCGAAACAGATGTTCCTCTAAAGCCTGAAGGTTTTCTGCTATTAGATTCCGGCGCACAATATCTGGACGGAACCACAGATATTACACGTACGATTGCCTTAGGCAAACTAACCGAAGAAGAGAAAACAGACTATACATTGATATTAAAAGGACACATCGCACTGGCAATGGCTAAATTTCCTGTTGGTACACGCGGAGCACAACTGGATGTACTGGCACGTATGCCGATATGGCAACGAGGAATGAACTTCCTTCATGGTACAGGGCATGGTGTGGGCCATTTCCTGAATGTACACGAAGGGCCACAGAGTATCCGGATGAACGAGAACCCTATACTCCTGCAACTGGGTATGCTGACATCCAACGAACCGGGCGTATACAAAGCAGGAAGTCATGGAATCCGGACGGAAAATCTGGTTCTGGTAGTTCCTGCTGGAGAAGGAATGTTCGGCAACTATCTGCAATTCGAGACTGTAACCCTCTGCCCTATCTGCAAAAAAGGAATTATTAAAGAACTGCTCACTACAGAAGAAATCGAATGGCTCAACAGCTATCATCAAACTGTATATGAGAAATTATCGCCAAGCCTGAACAAAGAAGAACAGGCATGGTTGAAGGAAGCAACAAGTAAATTATAACCACTAAATAGTAACCAGTATACAAAATGGCATTAATCAAATCAGTCAGAGGTTTCACTCCTGAATTTGGAGAGAACTGTTTTTTAGCGGACAATGCAGCCATCATCGGAGATGTAAAAATGGGACGTGATTGCAGCATTTGGTTCAGCACCGTACTGCGCGGAGACGTAAACTCCATCCGTATCGGAAACGGGGTCAATATACAAGACGGAAGCGTGCTGCACACCTTATATGAAAAATCAACCATTGAAATAGGCGATCACGTTTCTGTAGGGCACAACGTCACCATTCATGGAGCTACCATTAAAGATTATGCATTGGTAGGCATGGGCTCTACCATTCTCGACCACGCTATTGTGGGTGAAGGCGCTATCGTTGCTGCCGGCTCACTGGTTTTGAGCAACACGGTCATTGAACCGGGAAGCATCTGGGGTGGTGTTCCTGCAAAATTCATAAAGAAAGTAGATCCGGCGCAGGCTAAAGAGTTGAATCAGAAGATTGCACATAACTATCTGATGTATTCTAACTGGTATAAAGAGTAAAAAAGCGACAGATAGATATAAATAGAAAGCGGGCAGATAGGAATCTATCTGCCCGCTTTCTATTTATATCTATTTCTTAGAAATTAATCATACTCAATATTTTATCCGTAGCTCCGGCATTACTGGTGACATAATATCCGGCATTCGTTCCCGTCTCACGCAAGAATTTCTCATCCGTCAGCATCCGGTCGAGCAGTTCTTTCAGTTCCTCGTAATTCTTGATAGAGAAAGCACCCTTAGCTTCTATCAGTTGTGTGGCTTCCATAAATTTCTGATATTTAGGTCCGAATATAACCGGAATTCCGTAGACAGCCGCCTCTAATGTGTTATGAATACCCACTCCGAAACCGCCACCTACATAGGCTATCTCACCATATCGATAGATAGAGGACAGTAAACCGAAGCAATCGATAATCAGGCAATCAGCTTTCAGCACATTCTTTTCGTCCGCACGGGTATAACGCACATACGGGCGTTTCAATTTCCGGATTATCTCTACCAAATGATTTTCATCTATCACATGCGGAGCTATTATAAGTTTTACCTCCGGATGATTATTGAAATATTCGATAAACAGATCTTCATCCGGTTGCCAGGAACTACCGGCGATAAAAGTCATCGTATCATTCTTAAAAAGCTTTACCAAAGGTAACTCCTTGGCTTCTTCACGTATCTGCAAAACCCGGTCAAAACGTGTATCGCCAACTACCGTCACACGATTGATGCCAATCTTACCCAAATAGCGTTTAGAACGTTCATTCTGCACAAACAAATGATCGAAATTACGTAATACGTGGCGATAAGTTCCTCCATACCACTTGAAAAAGACCTGTCCCCGACGGAATATAGACGAAACACTATATACCGGGATACGACGTTTATGCAATTCATCCAGATAATTCTTCCAGAACTCATATTTGATGAAGAAAGCCATGCAAGGATTCGCTATATCCAGGAATTTCTTCACATTCCGAGGTTTATCAAACGGCAGGTAACATACCACATCCGCCCCACGATAATTCTTACGTACTTCATATCCGGAAGGAGAGAAGAATGTCAGCAATATACCATAATCAGGATATTTGGCACGAATTTTCTCTATCAGAGGACGCCCTTGTTCAAACTCGCCCAAGGAAGCCGCATGAAACCAGATGTAACGCACATCCTTTTCCAATTGCTGTCTGAGAAGTTCATACACCACCCAATGCCCTTTCATCATTTTACGGGGTTTACGGCTAAAAGGAGCCGCCAGATGCACCAGAAGGTCATAGATACCTATCGCAAGGTCATAAAACATACTTTCTTCAGCTTGGATTTCAATTTTATTTCAGTACTTCAATTGCTCGTTTCATACGCGCCAGTGTCTCTTCTTTGCCCAGCACCCAGGAGATGTCGAACATATGCGGGCCTTTCCCCTCGCCTACCAGCGTCAGGCGAAAAGCATTCATTATATTTCCGGTATGGTATCCTTTTTCTGCAATCCAGTCCATTACAATCTTTTCCTGATTTTCGATGCCGAAATCCTCAATACCTGCCAGTACTTCCATTAATTCAGTCATGCACTGAGCAGAATCTTCTTTCCAGCGTTTCTTCACAGTCTTTTCGTCATATTCGGTGGGAGCTACAAAGAAGAAACTGGAAGCTTCCCAAAGTTCGCGCACAAAGCTTACGCGATTCTTCATCATACCTACTACAGTTACCACTTTCTCAAACGGAGCTTCCACGCCCTGTTCTTTCAGAACCGGAACAAAAAGTTCTGCTATTTCCGTATCCGGCTTCAACAATATATATTCATGGTTGAACCAGATTCCTTTCTTATAATCAAACTTAGCACCGGATTTACTGCAATGGCTCAGGTCGAATAGTTTTATCAGTTCATCCATAGACATGAGTTCCTGATCGTTACCCGGATTCCAACCCAGCAAAGCCAGGAAATTAATCACTGCCTCAGGCAGATAACCCGATTCACGGTATCCGGAAGACACTTCACCTGTTTTGGGATCATGCCATTCCAATGGGAATACGGGAAAACCAAGACGGTCACCGTCACGCTTGCTCAACTTGCCGTTACCTTCCGGCTTCAGCAGCAGAGGCAGGTGGGCAAAGGCCGGCATCGTATCTTCCCAACCAAAAGCACGGTACAACAACACGTGCAACGGTGCAGAGGGCAACCATTCTTCACCACGAATCACATGGGAAACCTCCATCAAATGGTCGTCTACAATATTTGCCAGGTGATAGGTCGGAAGCTCATCTGCTGATTTATAAAGTACCTTATCATCCAGAATCGAAGAATTAATTATCACTTCACCCCGGATCAGGTCGTTTACATGCACGTCTTCATTGGATTCTATCTTAAAACGAACCACGTACTGCTTACCCTCGGCAATCAATGCATCTACTTCTTCTTTAGAAAGTGTCAGTGAATTACGCATTTGCATACGGGTAGAAGCATCATATTGGAAATTGGCTATTTCAGCACGCTTTGCTTCCAACTCCTCGGGAGTATCAAAAGCAATATAAGCCTTACCCGCATCCAATAATACTTTCACATACTTCTTGTATATTTCACGGCGTTCGGACTGGCGGTACGGTCCATGCTCTCCACCAAAGCTGACTCCCTCATCGAACGGGATACCCAACCATTTGAAAGATTCCAATATATATTCTTCTGCACCCGGCACAAAACGGTTACTATCAGTATCTTCGATACGGAAAATCATATCACCTCCATGTTGGCGTGCAAAAAGATAATTGTATAATGCTGTACGCACACCACCAATGTGCAACGCCCCTGTAGGACTTGGGGCAAATCGAACTCTGACTCTTCTTTCTGTCATATTTTGCATTACTTATGAGATAATTAGACGGCAAAATTAAACCTTTTTTTCCACACTAATGTTTTTTTTTGTACTTTTCGCAAAAAATTCAACCGATATGAATAAAACCAAGACTAAAAAAAGCTTTTCTTATAGAGATTTGCTGTATAAAGTACTCATATTTATCGGCACGGTAGCTATTATTGTATACTTCCTGCCGCGTGACGGCAAATTTAATTATCAGTTCGATATTGATAAGCCGTGGAAATATGGACAACTTATGGCTACATTCGATTTCCCCATCTATAAGGACGATGCAGTCGTGAAACGGGAGCAGGACAGTATTCTTGCTGCTTTCCAGCCTTATTATCAATTAGATAAAAGTATAGAAAAGATTGCTATCAGTAAGTTGAAAGCAGATTATCAAAGCCATCTGCGTGACATTGTCCCCTCTTCCGACTACATGCGGTATCTGGAAAAAAGATTGTCGGAAATTTATAAGGCGGGCATACTTTCTACGGAGGGACTCGACCAACTACAGAAAGACAGCACCACTGCCATTATGGTAATTGATGATAAACTTGCCAACCAACGAAGCACCGAACAACTGTTTTCCGTAAAAGATGCCTATACCTATCTGCTTACTGCGGACACTGCACACTACTCACCTTTTATTTTACGACAGTGTTCTCTCAACGAATATCTGTATCCGAATCTGTCATACGATGAACAGCGTACGGAAACAGCCAAGAAAGAAACCCTCGATAATTATGCCTGGGCAAATGGCATAGTTGTAAGCGGACAGAAGATCATAGACCGAGGAGAAATTATAGATCAGGAAACTTATAATATTCTTGAAAGTCTACGGAAAGAATCTATTCAGCGCAGTGAGTCATTGGGACAGAAACGCCTGATACTAACAGGGCAAACACTATTTGTCGGTATCTTTATTCTTTGCTTCATGCTTTATCTCGATTTGTTCCGTAAAGACTATTATGAACGTAAGGGTAGCCTGTCCCTACTCTTTACACTAATCATGTTTTATTGTGTGGTGACGGCCCTTATGGTAGCAAATAACCTCTACAATGTTTACATCATTCCCTATGCGATGTTGCCAGTCATTATCCGTGTATTCCTCGACTCACGTACGGCATTCCTCACACAGGTAGTCACTATACTAATATGCTCCATTTGTTTACGCTATCCGCATGAGTTCATACTCCTGCAACTGGCCGCCGGTCTGGTTGCGATATTCAGCCTGCGGGAATTATCACAGCGTTCGCAACTTTTCCGCACAGCCCTACTGGTGATACTTACTTATGCTGCACTTTATTTCTCATTTGAGTTGATTACTGAAAACGACTTGTCAAAACTGAATGGAAGCATGTATACCTACTTCACAGTGAATGGAGTACTTCTATTGTTTACTTATCCGCTTTTATTCTTATTGGAGAAGACTTTCGGATTTACTTCCAACGTTACCCTGGTAGAACTTTCCAATATCAACAGTCCGTTGCTGCGTCGCTTGTCCGAAACAGTTCCAGGTACTTTCCAGCACTCCATGCAAGTGGCCAACCTTGCAGCAGAAGCTGCCAACCGTATTGGGGCAAAGAGCCAGTTAGTACGTACCGGCGCTTTGTATCATGACATTGGCAAGATGGAAAATCCGGTATTCTTTACTGAGAACCAATCGAGAGGTGTCAATCCGCACAAAAATCTCAGTTATGAACAAAGTGCACAGGTCATCATCAGCCATGTGACGGACGGACTGAAACTGGCTGAGAAGAACAACTTGCCTAAAGTGATAAAAGACTTTATCAGTACTCACCACGGCAGGGGAAAAACGAAGTATTTCTATATTTCCTGGAAAAATGAACACCCGGACGAAGAACCGAACGAAGAATTATTCACTTACCCGGGCCCGAATCCATTCACTCGTGAAACAGCTATCTTAATGATGGCAGATGCCGTGGAAGCCGCCTCCCGCAGTTTGCCCGAATATACAGAAGATAGTATCAATAACCTGGTGGACAAGATTATTGATTCGCAAGTAGAAGAAGGTTACTTCAAGGAATGCCCTATCACCTTCAAGGATATCGCCACCGTAAAATCAGTTTTCAAAGAAAAATTGAAAACGATTTACCATACCCGTATCAGCTATCCCGAACTTAAAAAATAAGAAATATGAAAACAACTGTCCAAGACCAAAAACGTACCAAAAGCCTTCTGCAACACAAAGGTGTCCGGCTGCATGACATCCAGAGTTTCAGTTTCATGAAGCGTTTTCGCGAGGTTCCACGCAAAAGCAATCTGAAGGTCAAGGATAAATATGGTGCGGGCATCTTGACATTACACCTGAAACAGGGTAGCCAAAAGGCTTTTTATGTTCGCCCGTTTCAGAAGCCATCTTCTATTATCCGCTATCTGGTTTCGCAGAACATACCTTTTGATAATTCTATCTCGCGGGAACGGACAGCGGCGGAAATTCCGGCGACTACCTATCAGCGCCCGTCACTCTATATGTTTTATTTCTTTGTGCTTTTCATCACGTTCATGATATTGGGATATCAGGCTATTGCATTCGGAAGTTGGTGGGCATATATTCTGGGCATCATTTCGTTCGGTCTGAGTATCTACTTCATGCACATGCTGATGACACGCTTCTGCTATCTGAAGGTAGACAATAAAAGTCTCAGGATATATAGTGTAGGGCGTGAAATAGTGTATCCCTACGAAAAAATACTTAAAGTCAACTTTGACTTTGCACGCGAACAGGCTTTCACACATGTGATGGAAATATTGGACAAAGATTATCACTATCGTCTTTACTACATAGGCAGGGTATCCCGGCGAACACTGAATGACATTGCTGAGACTCTGCAAAGTGCAGGTGTAGACGCTACATGTAGCCTGAATGAAGATAAGAGGTTCTATCAGGACAAACAGGTTTTTCACTAAGCAAGCGTCATTAGTTATACTCGGAACAAATTAGCATCTACAGCTCCGGCATCTATCCATTATTAATGCGAATCAGGAGTTGAATTTAACCGGTGCAGAAGGAATAAAAGAGTGGTAAGGTGGTAAAGTGATAGGCGATAAAGTAGCTGCGCTATATATCGCAGAGATTTGTCAGAATTTATCAATAGCAGCACAAATCTTTGCAACTTCCTGATTATCAATATTATTAAACCATGCCCTATTCAGTATACGACTGAACCCTATTAAGTATACGACTGAATGGCATTCACTATACGACTGAATTAGGTTCAGTATACGACTATTTTAGGAACATACATATTTGTAAATAATATGCACCATTACCCTGTTTTTTTAGTTCATAACCCGGCGGTAATGAACAGGATTCAATTCCTGATCCGCATTATTAAGAAAAGGATTAGTATTAGTTGCTTTGCGAAATACGATCTAACAATCCTGCGCAAGCATCCTCCAGTAGATCGAGTACATACTCAAACCCTTCGGCTCCACCATAATATGGATCGGGCACGTGGTCGGCATGCGTAAAGCGGGTACAGTATTCCGTCATACGGTGTATCTTCTTCCATTCTTCCGGAGAAGGGGCACGATCTTTCAAGTCATCAATATTCCGGTCGTCCATCCCGATAATCAAATCGAAATTATAGAAATCTTCCGTTCGCACGGGGCGCGAACGATGTGTGAGCTCGTAACCGCGACGAATAGCATGGGCACGCATCCGGCTATCAGGCAATTCCCCCTGATGATAGGACAAGATACCGGCAGAGTCTATCACAAACTGATCTTCCAGCCCGGCTTCTGAAACCAAATGCTTCATCACACCTTCCGCAGAGGAAGAACGGCAAATATTACCTAAACAGACAAAAAGTATTCTACAAGGCTTCATAAGCACATTTTTTATTTAAAAATGCAAATATAGAAGTTTTTTTGCATTCTCTTAAAATATTTCTTCTTCTCAGTTGTCAGCATATACAGAGAACGTTTTCAAAGCAATATGCAAATCATAAAAATTAGAACATCATGAAAAAAAGATTTTTTATTATATCTTTGTTTTGGGTATTAGCCATTGCGGCATTTGGAGCAATAGTCATGCTATTATGGAATTTCGTAGTACCCGGAGTCTTAGGACTGGCAGCCATCAACTTCTGGCAAGCTTTGGCATTGTTTGTACTTGCACACATTCTCTTTGGAGGATTCCCGGGCAGAGGAGGTTTTCCCGGCCGTAGAGGAATGCCCGGTGGTAAAGAGGGTAACCCGTTCCGTGCTAAATGGGAGAAGATGTCTCCGGAAGAACGCAAGGATTTTATTAATAAAAGAAAGAAATTCGGATTTGGCGGTCCTTTCGGAAGAGACGGATTCTTCAATGAAAGAAACTTTGATAGAAACAACGGTAGCGAAACTCCCAAAGAGAATGAATAACCTGACTGGCAAAGACAACAGTTTGGAAGAACTGATTGCAGAAAATCAACCCCGTTTGAAAGCATTTATCCGCAAGCGGGTTTCCACTAAAGAAGATGCCGAAGACATTCTGCAAGACGTGTTGTATCAGTTGGTGAAAACCATTGAAAGCACTTTCAATCCTATCGAACAGGTTACAGCATGGCTATATCGCGTAGCACGAAATACCATTATCAATAAAGGCAAGAAAATACAGGAGGAAGAACTGCCGGTTTCGAGCTATGATAAAGAAGACAATGTACTGAGTGAGTTCTCAGAAGTGCTGTTCAGCGATGCCCCGCCTACTCCGGAAATAAAATATATGCGGTCACTCGTTTGGCAAGAGCTTGAAACAGCTCTTGCCGAGCTACCACCCGAACAACGGGAAGCATTCGAACTATTGGAAATGGAAGGATTGTCAGCCAAAGAAGTTGCCAGTACCACCGGAATATCAGTCAACACTTTATTATCACGAAAATATTATGCCGTCATTCACCTTCGCAAACGGCTGAAAGGACTGTATAACGATCTTCTAAATTACTAACCTCAGTTTTTAACTCTCTGTTTACCTATCGGGTAACAGCTATTCCCACAAATATTTATGAAAACAATAGTGTCAATTTTGACCATACTACTGTGTATGGCCAGCCCCTCCTATGCCCAACTCATTGCTAAAGATTCTACCGGAATCATGGCTATCGCTCTGGATGAAGTAACCATCCAGGCACGGTCTGTCATCGAAAAAGGTGACCGGAAAGTAATTCTTCCGACCCAGAATCAACTGAAAATGTCGTCCAGTGGCATAGACTTATTAGGCAAATTACAACTTCCCCGAATCACAGTTGATATCATGTCGGGCGAAATAACCACTTCCGGCAACGGAGAAGTACAATTACGGATTAACGGTGTCCAGGTTACTTATACGGAGATATCCTCCCTTAGTCCCGAAGATATTCTCCGCATAGAATATCACGATACTCCGGGAGCACGCTATGGAAACACTGCTGCCGTGATAGATTATATAACCAAAAACAAAAAGATGGGGGGTAGCATCAGCGGCGGTGCCATCCACAGCCTCAGCAGCAACCGTACCTCTATCGATGATATGATTTCCGGAAGATATAACTACGGAAAGTCTGAAATCTCAGCCAACGTGCGGTATATACAACGCAAAGGAGACTGGACACGTGAGTATGACGAGCACTTCATCTTCCCCGACAAAGAACTTCATCGCCTGGAAACCGGAGAACCAACGCTGTTCAATAAGAAGTTATTAACTTCTAACTTGAACTACAGCCTGCAGGAGAAAGGAAAATATCTCTTTAATGCACAATTCAGATATTACCCTGCAAGATAATCCTGCCGGATATGAAGACCGGAAGAGCAAGCTCTATACGTCTGATTCTGACATTCCGGTATCCATCTACGACCACACCAAAGAACGGAACCACTTGCCATCCCTCGATCTATACTATCAGCAAAATCTAAAGAATGACCAGCGACTCATATTCAATCTTGTCGGCACATATATCAAGAGTAGCAATACACGCATTTATCAGGAGAAGCAGGAAGGCATCGCCAATACAGAGTTATATTCCGATATTGCCGGAAAGAAGTATTCGCTGATAGCCGAAGGTATTTATGAGAAAAAATTAGAGCAAGGAACACTGACGGCAGGCCTCAGACATATGCAATCTTATACAGACAACCGATATGAAGGAGAAGATGTGATGGACGTCCTTCTTAAACAAGCGGAAAGTTATGCTTATGCCGAGTATAAAGGCAAAATTCAGAATTGGGGATACATGGCAAATCTATCATTCAACCGTTTCTACTATAGCCAGAGAGATAACCATAGTGAAAGATATGGCCTCCAACCTTCTCTCTTAGTATCTTATAATCCTGTGGACAATCTGCATTTCCGCTATCATATCAATCTGAAAAACAATGCTCCTTCCATAGCCTATCTAAATGATGTGGAACAAAGAATCGACATCCTACAAACGCGTAGGGGCAACCCGGACTTAAAATTATTCCGCAGTACGATTCAGGATTTTAATGCAGTATTCAGTACAGGGATTTGCAACATTGATGCACTGGTGAGCTATGCATACGAGAAGAATCCTATCATGGAATCTGTAATTTATGAAGAAGGTATGTTCATCCGCACTTATGAAAACCAGAAGTCCTTCCAACATCTGGCAGCGGAAATCACATTCAAGATAAAGCCCTGGAAAGATCATATCAACCTTTCTGTTACACCGGGAATTAACCGGTATATAAGTACAGGAAACAATTACCTGCACACCTATACCTTGAAAGAATTACGTATTAACCTAGATGCTTCCTATAAAAACTGGCTTCTGAGCTTTATGACTATCACTCCACCCAACCGGTATGTATACGGTGAACAATTGTTGAAAGGCGATCTGATGCATACACTCATGATAGGTTATAAGCAGCCGGCATGGTCTATTATGGCAGGAATACACAATCCATTTATGAAAACTTACCGCTCAGAGAATGAGAACTGGTCTGCACTGAATCCTGTAAAATCGGATATACACAGTACGAACATGTCAAATACCATCGTTGTCAAGCTTAACTTCAACCTGAACTTCGGACGACAATACAAAAGTACCAATAAGAGAATTCAGAATATGGATACAGATTCCGGTATTTTGCAGGGAACCAAAAAGTAGCCCCTACATCGGATCTACATCGTAATAGACAATCAAAGATTTAAAACGATCCTCAGACACCATCTCTTTCTGAACCTGCACCAGCAGTTCACGGGCACGAGCCATCGGAGCATTATACTCTATCTTGACAATAATCTTCCGGATAAATAAGGTTTGTATCCGGGCAACAGGCGGTTTATCCGGTCCCAGCACACGGTTACCAAAGACTGCACGCAACTTGCCTGACATGGTCTGTGCCATCAAGTCAAGCAGTTGCTCGTTGCGGTTTTTCAGATAAACATACACCAGGCGGTAATATGGTGGATAGTGAAATATCTGCCGCTCAGCAAGTTGTCCGGCTACCATTTGTTCAAAGTCATTGTGAATGACCTGCTCTATAATAGGGTGATCGATACTCTTCGTCTGCAAAATAACACGTCCCCGCTTATTCTTTCGTCCGGCACGTCCGGAAACCTGCGCCATCAGTTGAAAAGCACGTTCGTACGAACGGAAATCCGGATAATTCAACATGGTATCTGCATTCAGGATACCTACCACGCTGACATGGTCAAAGTCCAATCCTTTGGAAACCATTTGCGTACCTATCAATATATCAGTTTTCCCTTGTTCGAAATCTGCAATGATACGTTCGTAAGCTGAACGGGTACGGGTAGTATCCAGATCCATGCGTGCAACAGTAGCTTCCGGAAACAAAGCTTTGATATCATCTTCTATCTTCTCTGTTCCAAACCCTCGATTGCGCAAGTCGGTCCCTTCACAAGCAGGGCATACACGGGGCAACTGATATGTATAACCGCAATAATGGCAAGTCAACTGATTCAATCCTTTATGAAACGTCAGGCTCACATCGCAGTTCTTGCACTTCGGCACCCATCCACATGTATTACATTCAATCATCGGGGCAAAGCCACGCCGGTTCTGGAACAAGATAACCTGTTCTTTCTGCGCCAGAGTTTCATGAATATATTGAAGTAGCAATGGAGAAAACGGCCCGTTCATACGTTTTTTACGATGCAATTCGTATATGTCCACCGGGATAATCTCCGGCAACTGTATTTCTTTATACCGCTCTTTCAGCTCCACCAGTCCATACTTCCCGGAAGAGGCATTATGCCACGTCTCAATAGAGGGGGTTGCCGTACCCAGCAAAGTCTTGGCGCCATACATGGATGCCAGTATAATCGCTGCATTCCGGGCATGATAGCGAGGAGCAGGGTCTTGTTGTTTATAGGTATTCTCATGTTCCTCATCTACAATCACCAACCCCAGATTGCGGAAAGGTAAAAATACAGAAGAGCGGACTCCCAGAATAATATCATATCCTTTTTCCGTCAGTTGCTTTTGCCAAATCTCTACGCGTTCTGCATCGGGAAACTTAGAATGGTAAATACCCAAACGATCTCCAAACACCCGTTGCAGACGCTCTGTAATCTGAGTGGTAAGAGCTATTTCCGGCAAAAGATACAATACCTGTTTTCCTTGCCGGATGGCTTCTTCAATCAAATGTATATAGATTTCTGTTTTTCCACTGGCAGTCACACCATGCAGCAAGCATACATTTTTGGATTGAAAGCATTGCACAATCTCATCGTGTGCCGCCTGTTGATGTTCATTCAACGGATTGATGGGAAGAGTATCGCGCACAACAGCGTACAGCCGTCCTATTTCCTGCTGATAGACTTCAAAGATATGCTTATCTACCAAACCATTAAACACTGCCGGTGAAGCAGATGCCCGCAACAAAAGCTCTTTCTTCGTGACTTCTTTAGGGAAACTCTTCAGACCATCTCCTCCCAGAATGCTGGAGAGTTCAATGTATTTCATCAATAAATCCAGTTGCTTTGGAGCACGTGCCAGTTCATCAAAGAGTTCCTGCAGACGTTTTTCATTCCGCATCTCGTCTGTCAGTCTTACGCGCGTTTCAGTCTTGGGTTTATAAGTCCGGCGCAGTTCTTCTTTCACAAAGATAGCCTCCTTATCCAGCAAAGATTTGATAACAGGAAGTATATTCTTGAATCCACTGTCTTTTTCCAACTTGGTGACACACTGTTCGGGTTCTGCTGAAAGTAAATCCAATATCTTCTGTTCCCGTTCCGGCAGACGGACCTCCGATTCGAAATCCGGATTGTATTCTACCATCGTCTCACTTTCCAGTTTCAAGCCGGAAGGCAAAGCAGCTTTATAAACATCCCCTTGTGTACAGAGATAGTAATCAGCCAGCCACTCCCAGAACTTGAATTGTTCCGGCAATAGAATCGGGCGGGCATCCAACAATGTAGAGACTTCTTTTACCTCATAATCCGTCGGTTCACAATAATGCACATTACGCACTATTGCTGTATAGTATTTCTTTCGTCCGAACGGAACTACCACCCGGCAGCCCATCTGCACCTCATCCGCCCATTCTTCAGGTAGCGAATAGGTGAAGCAACGGGGCAAAGGCAAAGGCAATATGACATCTACAAATTTCTTCATCGCGGCGGCAAAGATACGACAAAAAAATAGCGTTGCCAATCAAAATCAGCAACGCTATTTATATGATAAATATTTCCCTTCTTAGAAAAGATAAGCGACAGATACTTGCCAAGTCTTATTCTTTGCACCGACAGCCTTACTCGCTTCTTTCCAGGTAAAACTATCGCCCATCGGGAACTGATAGTTCACACCCACCTGTAAATGCTTAATCAGCTTCACACCGGCTCCCAAGTTAAGTCCTACCTGGGTTTTCTTCCGGTCAACGTTATCTTTCTTGTCGAAATCAAAAAAGAAATCAGGACCGGCAGCAAAATAAATACCCAGTAAGCTACCCAATCCAATCGTATATTTCAGATTAACGGGAACTTCCACTCCGGTTTGTTTTACGTCACCTTTACCTCTCTGCGAGAATAACAAAGCACCATCAACACCCAGACCTACAATAGGAATTGTGATTTCAGCCATCGGACCAATAAAGAAACCAGTCGAGTTATCCTTATTTCCTTTGAATCCTCCATCCCAGTCTATCTTTGTCAAGTTCACACCACCTTTTACACCCCATTTAAGGAGCTGTGCCTGGGCAGGCATAGCCATAAACATACAGCATACAGCTATAATGAAAGCACTAAAAATCTTCTTCATAATTCTTTTTGTTTAAATTATCGGGACAAATATATGGATTAATTCTTAAAAAGAACAAAATAGATTCATTTTTGTTCAACGCCGTTGTCGTCGCACTGACGCCTTCGGGGCAGCTGCCTCACGCTTAGATACCGACTGAGACTTACCAGAAGAAGATTTAGCCTTAGAAGAGGAAGAAGATTTACTTCTAACCGTAACAGTATTGTCACGTCCTTTCTTTTTGGAATTCGCCTTTACAATTTTTGTCCCCGAAGCTGCAGAAACCGAATCTGTCTCCTCTACGAGATCCTTACCGTACAATGAATTCTCAAAATCTGCCAGTTCCTTTTCAATCCTTTTCTGCTCTTTCACCATAGCACTATCCGTGGGACAGTATTGCGATAAGGTACGATTTTGCAAATTCGTAGTTTTATAAATATCACCTTTATATAAACGCGCTGCAAAGAAATCATCCCAAGTACTGTTTGCCGCATTGTTATAATTGCTAACGGATATCTTAGACTGCATTAAATAGGGAACCAGATCTTGATAGTTTACCCAGAACATAGGGAATTTGGTCTTTTCCGAACTGAAATCTTCCGACCGATGCAATACCGGACAAATGGCCGTTATCACCGAACCATAGGTAGAAGTGCGCTGATCAAAATACCAGACTTCTTTTATGAAATAGCTTAATACATCTGCCGAAGGTATGTCACCATTACTGATAGACACAACGCTATCACGACGATTTGCCACCTTCTTCAATTCATAATAGATCTGGAAACGATCCAACACATCACGAAAAGTCACCTCAGCATCTTTCTGAAAACGTTCCGTGCCATCCAGTTGATACGCGTAAGCCGGTATTTTCTTCTGTGCCAGCAAACGGAACATCGTTGTGAAAAGATTCATTTTATTCCCCTGCGGTTCCACCGGATAGTACAACGCGCCATTGGTATCCTTTGTCAAATCCAGCGTACGGTAGATTTCACGCATCCACACCACATCATCCGGTAATCCCGGCGAACCGGGATATTGCCTTTGTGCCCACCCTACTGAGAGGTTCGATACACACAGAGTGACAGCTATTATGAGTTTCAAGGAAAGTTTCATAGTCTTATACCTTTTATAGTCGATTTCTAATTTCAATTCACAATTACTTCCAACGTAGTAGGCAGTAGACGTTCTACCCCATCCGGCCCCACCGCACGTACCCGGGAAATATAGAAACGTTTACCCCGTGACAAGCGACGGAACATATCTTTTTGACGTGTAGAGAACGAAGCTCCTGAAGACACTTCCGGCACGGCATTCCCCATATTATCAAAGAAAACAGTTTCAAAGCCCAATACCCGGAAATTAATATTCAGCAATCCATCATCAATGGCAGCAACAATACCGGGGGTATTCATCAGGATAGCCTTGGATAGTCCACGGCCACCACGATAACGCTTCGGCGTCCCATCTTCCGTATACTCAATAAAGGGTGACGGATCAGGCAATTGGCGTACACGGTAAGTGTAATCTCCCATTGATTGCGTACGTCCACCCACAGATGCCGTTACACGAATCACCACATCCTTGCCTATAGCTGTAGGACGAGCAATATATCCGCTACCGGTGCGGGTCAATGTACCATTCCCACTTACAATACTTGCCTGCACCTGTCCTGCCGGTACCCCGGGAACGGAGATGCTGATAGGATTATCATATCCGGCATAAAGCACATTCATCATAGTAGCAGATACCGTAGCAGTAGGCTCCACCACCGTATATTTTTGGGAAAACTCTCTGCGAAGCACTTCTCCATTACCCTGTGCCAATTCCAGATAACCATCTAAAGAAAATTCCCCTGTACGATTACAAACAGTTTCGAACCAACCTTCGGCATTATCCGGCTGTTTCTTTCCGGCTATATAGATGGACGGGCGTTGTGTAGAATCTACAGCGGCCAGAATAACCCGTGCACTATACGTCCCCCCACGCACCACATTCTGAGAGGTAGGAATCACATAAGCCTGAAGTTGGTTTACGCGCACATCCTGTACATCGGTATTCTGTGTTAGCAAGTGCAATACTTCACCTTCGGCATAACGTACATCACTTTGCAATTTAGTTAATAGCGTGACAGCAGCAGCTACCGGAGTATTTTCAAAAATATACTCCTGCCAGTTCTTTCCAGCTGCCGATGCTTTACGTGGAACTTCAGTACTCAGGTTATCACGGATAATCTTCTGCTGCACCGGATCAGTAACAAAAGCCAGTATTTCACTCCTATATTGATTAATCCGATTGAACAGCTCTTTTCCTTGCCCTCTACCGGGAGCAAGCATTACGAAAGAAGCTGCTTCCAAATCTTCTCTATTGGATATATTGGTAATATCACCGCTTTTTCCATCCGCTTCCTTCACGATACTCAATTTCAATTCATCGACGTAAGCATAGAGCGAATCAGACATATTCTTCACATGTACCGCTCTCTTGAACCAAGGTCCCACTTTCTCCGGATTACGTTTATTAGCACCGGCAAGCCCATCATATAATGATTGGTTTTGCACGGTCGAGTTCGCCGTTGTACGGGAAAGGCTTTCATCTACCAATGAAAAGCCATTCAGCACATCCGATGAAACATTGAGTGCCAACAACGCCATCAAGACGATATACATCAGGTTTATCATCTTCTGACGCGGAGAATCCGGATTAGTATTCAGAGACATGGTGTTTATTTACGATTTAGCAATTTACGATTTACGATTAAAGTTACTCTTTAAAAGTTATCACTTAACCTGTACAGCCTGCAACATACGCGCATAGACCACATTCAGTTCTTCAATCTGACGAGCCATCTTACGGGTCTGCTCATGTACCTGATCGATAGTGTTGATCTGAGTGCTAGCGCTGCGAAGCTGCATTTCATAAATGGCATTGATACCTGCAAGATTACGGTTCAGTGCACTCATTTGCTCGGCATCATGCGACAACGACTCTGCTTGTGCGGTGAAGTGCGAAAGCATTTCGGTCATTTCTTTCAGTTGAGCGATATAAGCCTGTGTGGTTTCTTCCATTTCAGGAGTAAAAGCCGGAGCAGGAGTTCCGGATAAATTATTAGCAGCTCCTACAGTCACCGCTACAGGCTGCTCTGAAACAGGAACCTGTCTTTTTTCTTGCGATACAGTCTGATTAACATCTGCACTGCCCGTCCCTCCGTCACCAACAACTATCACTCCGCCTGCAGCTGTACCTGTCTGCCTGCTTGGCAAGTCGAATGCAGAAATAAAGAACACCAGCACTTCTGTTCCCATACCGATCCAAAGCATCAGATTGGCACCTGGTAAATGCGTCAGTTTAAACAAGGTACCTGCAATAACGATAGCAGCTCCCCAGCTATAGGCATAGTTCATAATGACCTTGCCACGATAACTCGCCATAAAGTCCTGCAACTTTTGCCCGAAGTCCCTTTTCTTGTTTACAGTATCTTTTTCCATCATTTTATCATTTTACCATTTTAGCATCTTATCATTTCCCCTTCTTATTATATCCCACTTGCGTACGCACACAACGGAAACCGATATATGAACGTTGCTCATTCTGATATTCGGACGTCCGGGCATCCGAACGGATGAATGCATTCACATCCTTCCACGAACCTCCACGAACCACTTTTTTCTTCAATGCATACGGATCTTCCGGTGCGGCATTATACTGGATATCCGGATTGATATCGTTTGCCTGCAAAACTCCCGACTCAGTATATGCCGTTGATGTCCATTCTGCAACATTGCCTGCCATATCGTAGAGCCCGTTCGAGTTAGGAGAATAAGCCCCCACCCGGGTTGAAATCAGGTTACCATCTTTGGTATAGTTACCCTTGCCGGGTTTATAGTTCGCATTGTAGCACCCACGGTCATCTTTGGTCTCTTCGCTGTCTTTCCAGGGATATTTATTGTCTTCCCTTCCGCGTGCGGCAAATTCCCACTCCGCTTCAGTCGGCAAACGATAACGTTGAATATACTTCGCCTGTCCACGCAGTCCTGCAAGTAAATAGTTGGTACGCCATGCACAGAATGCATTGGCCTGTTCCCAACTGACACCTACTACCGGATGTTCGTTATAACTGGGATGATTGAAATACAAACGCATGTATTGTTCATTATTGGCATTGGGAAAATCATTCACCCAGCAGGTCGTATCGGGATAAATGTTCACGATATAGCTGTTCAGAAAGTCCCATTCACTGGATAACGGACGGGTTATAGTACGATTTACAATTCGTCCTTCATCATCAATATATGCTGTATCTTTTGTTATCATGATTACTTCTTCCTGATTCACCTGGACATCTGTGTTCTTGACACGTTCGGCAGGATTCAAACGATTACGGCGCTTAGCTGCCTCGGTATAGTCATAAATTTCATAATAATAGTTCAGTTGTGCTCCATCCAGCATCAGCGTACCATCAATGGGATGATGTTTATATACACTTTCAATGGCCATCTGCTCATCCTCTGTCGCCCGCTTCCACGGAATAGGCTTCGACCAATTCAAATAAGGTTTGATTGGGTTTCCTTCCCGGTCTTCTTCTATCTTATACAATTCGTTGCCGCCATATGCAGGATCTGCCAGGCGCTCGCGGATAATGGAGTCGCGTACCCAGTTGACAAACTGCTTATATTCAGCAATCGTCACTTCCGTATCGTCCATCCAGAAAGATTCTACCGAAATTTCCCGTGAAGGAACGATTGTTCCCCACAAACTGTCTTGCTTATCGGGACCCATTTTTACCGAACCGCGTTTCACCAACACCATGCCATAAGGTGCAGGCTCGTTCCATGCTACAGCACTGGCTCCTATTACCTCGCCACCTCTCATGGAACTGTTGCCTACTGTTCCCATGCACGAAACCAGCGAACCGAACAGCAACAAAGCCGCCCCGTACCACACATGAATTGTTTTCATTCCTTTATTCTTTCCCATTGTTCGTATTTTCTCTTACAAAATCCGTACGCTTTTATGCAAGTTCCGGTTTTTCTTAAACACATTCAAATCCAATGCATACCTCACCACCAGATCGTGGCTACCGCTCGCTGCACCTATCTTGGAAGTGAAACATTCATAGGCATATCCCAGCGTTACCCCTTGCACAGTCAATCCTATATTGAATGTCACCGAAGCATCGGGCGAGTAGGTCAATCCCCCGCTGAGTACTTTGGAACGATAGCTATAAAACAACTGCCCTGTTACATCCAACCGTGTAGAAGTAAAATCACTTTGCAATTGCATCGAAGGCTGTATGGAAATTAACGGATTACGTGTCTGAATATTGTATCCGCCTGTCAAATAAAAGATAGGATGTATTTTAATCTGGCTTTTTTCTCCTAAAGAGACACGGGGAGCTGTCAGGTGGTGGGCAGAAAAGGCAGCGTAGAATTTAGGATGCGAATAGTATGCCCCCACTCCAAGATCAACAGACGTACCACTTTCCGATGTAGTGGGGAAAGCATCATCATCCGTTTCATCTCCAAGATTAATATCAGAAGGGTCGAAAGCTACAGTCAGCATACCCACCTGGAGTCCAATACCCAATTTGCCCTTTCTGATTTTCATCTGGTAGGCGTATTGTCCCCAAAAACGCTGGTTGCGGAACAGTCCGATGGCTTCATTGAAGAATCCAACTCCAACGCCATGCTGTTTATTGAATAAGGAAAAAGGCATGTCAGCACCGAAATACATCACGCGGGGAGCATGTGTGAAGCCCATCAACTGCATACCATACGAACCATAAATGTTCATCTTATTATCCGTCTGCCCCGCCCAACCGGGATGATAATACCCCTTCACCACCCAGTACTGACTAAAGCGCGCATCAAACTGTGCCCGCCCCTCTGCTACACAGAAAAGAAGGCAAATAAGAATTAAGCATTTCAGGATACAATAACGTTTCATCAATATAAGAACTGATAAAACGAAAAAAAATTGTGCAGAATAGAAAAGGAAGGAATAAAATGAACTAATTCAACCTATTAATTGTATATTAGTATATAGAAAATAAAGTTATGACGCAGATTAAAATTAAACGAGTATATGAAGATCCCGAGGCAGAGGACGGCTACCGTGTGCTGGTAGACCGTCTGTGGCCCCGTGGCATGAAAAAGGAACATCTGAAATATGATGTTTGGGAAAAAGACATCACCCCTTCCCCCGAACTCAGGAAGTGGTTTCATGAAGACCCGGTGGAACATTGGGAAGGTTTCTCTGCTCTGTACCGGAAAGAGTTGGAAACCTCTGAAGCTGCACGAAACTTTCTCACAACAATCAGACCCTATAAAACGGTTACTTTATTATATGCCTCCAAAGAGCCTGTCCGAAACCATGCCCGTATCCTGCAACAGTTTCTGGAAACACATCTTGGGTAATTGTGAATATTCACTATCTTTGCAGCAGCTGCCCTATGTCAAGTGAGCGGCATAAATATTTTCAGAAAGGACAACCATGATAGAGTTGCGAACAGTCAACCTGACCCGTTATATCACTCCTTTGCGCGAAGGCGGCTCATTGCCCGCATTGGCAGAAGCTGACGACGAATTTAAATACGTCGTAAAGTTTCGTGGCGCCGGACATGGCACCAAGGCATTGATATCCGAATTAATCGGTGGAGAGGTTGCGCACATACTGGGATTCAAAGTGCCGGAACTGGTATTCCTGAATCTCGACGAAGCATTCGGTCGTACCGAAGGGGATGAAGAAATACAAGATTTATTGCAAGGGGGGGCGTAAAATAAACTGTGTCATGCGCTGTTCTCGTTTAAACTCATCGGTCG
>ENA-UONZ01001656-UONZ01001656.1-human-gut-metagenome-genome-assembly--contig:-C93old-NODE-1656-length-22232-cov-14.809713_pt1 | contig 22232 bp, 22 predicted proteins | sample MGYA00242468_ERZ724015 | MGnify/ENA metagenome assembly ERZ724015
ATTTCCTGTAGGGCGGCACCCATGTGCGCCGCCGCAGACTGTACCATCGGGTGGGGCAGAGCCCCGCCCCTACGGCGGACAAGGGGTGCCTGTGGGCGGGGCGGCGGGGAAATCAGCGAAGCGCCGCCAGTGGCGGAAGAAGCGAGCTGATTTCGAGGAAGTGCCCCGATTGGCGGACACGGCAGTGGCCGGGAATCGGATGGCACGACGGTGGGCAACCGCCGCCCCCTACGAAGCGCTACAAGTAGTGCAGTGGGGCGGGTGACCGCAAGGGTCACCCCTACGGAGGTTGATCGCGGGGTTTACCCACGCTTCCAAATCGTGCGTAGGGGCGGACAGGTGCGTCCGCCCCTACGGGGGAACGGATTCCCACGTCGCTTCGCTCCTCGGAATGACAGGAGAGGTTTTCGTCAGGCACAGCAAAACCGCCGCTTCTGGCGGAAGCGGCGGTTTTGCCTTTTCAGGGGAAGGGGAAGAATGTATGGAAAAGAAAAGTATGAACGGTTACTTATTGCGGGCAGCCAGGGACACGATGCCTACGATCGCCAGCATACCGGCCAAAGCGGCCAAAATAATATTCAGGAACATACATCTGACCTCCTTTTTTCGATTTGTTTTTCGTAAGCTTACTGGTTGATTTTATATTAGCAGAAACTTAGCAATTTGTAAAACGAATGTTATTCATCCATTTGATGAAATTTTCTTGTGCATAGCCGCAAACTATGCTACACTGACAGAAAAGGGGGTGTCCGCATGAGCATAACAAAATATCAGGTCTTTCTGACGGTGGCCGCCTGCGGCGGCTTCACAAAGGCGGCGGAGGAACTGCACTTCACCCAATCCGGCGTCAGCCACACCATTGCCGCCCTGGAAAACGAGCTGGGCGTGCCGCTGTTTGTGCGCAACCGGGGCGGCGTGACTCTGACGGCGGACGGCCGGGCCCTGCTGCCGTACATCCAGACCCTGTGGGACGATGCCCACCGGCTGGAGCAGAAGGCCGCCGACCTCCGGGGCCTGGACACGGGCCTGGTGCGGGTGGCCACGTTCAACAGTGTGTCGGTGCAGTGGCTGCCGTATTTGCTGAAGTCGTTCCGGGAGGAGCACCCGCACATTGAGTTTGAGCTGCTGACCTTCGTGGAAAACGCAGAGCTGGAGGAGGCGGTGCTCAGCGGCCAGGCGGACTGCTGCTTCGTGAGTCTGCCCACGGCCCAGTCTCTGGACACCTGGCTGCTGCACCGGGATCAGTGGCGGGTCATCGTGTCCTACGGCCACCCCCTGGCCGGGCGGGACCCCTTCCCCCTGGAGGCTCTGTCCACGGAACCGTTCATCTTCTTGCAGGAGGGGGACGACTACGAGGTCCAGGCGGTGCTGGACCGCTTGCAGGTGCGGCCCAACATCCAGTACATTTTGCGGGACGACCTGTCCATCCTGGCCATGGTCTCCAACGACCTGGGCATCAGCATCATGCCGGAGCTGGAGCTGGAGCACTGCCCCTATCCCCTGGTGGCCTGCCCCCTGCCCCAGGCGTTTTACCGCAACATCGGCATTGCGGTGAAGGACAAAAACGCCCTGTCCCTGTCCACCCGCCGCTTCATAGAGCACACCTGTCACTGGGTGGGGACGCATTACAGTAAGTGAAGATAGAGGAGAATCGGAGGAAAAATGAAATTTGTCATGTCCTACAGCTGCGGCGAAAGCGGCGAATACCACACCCTGGTCACAGACGGCCCCATCTTCCACCGGCCCCTCGCCTTCAAAACGGGGGAAATTCTCGACTTCGGCATGATCTCGGTGGTGGATATGGTGCCGGCATAGACGCATATATAGAAGAAACCGTCACCCTGGCCGGTGACGGTTTCTATGAAACCTTAAGTTCACTTCGTTAGGGCTGACCGCTTGTGGCAGCACCCTTTCTATACTCATTATAACAGAAATATACGCTCTATCAAGTGCGGCCCGGGACGGCGGGCCGTTTTTTTGCCTTACTTATAGTAGTCCGTCTCCTCCTCCAGGGCCATGGGCAGGCCGTTGTGATACACGGGAATGGTGGCGAACTTGAAGCGGCTGGCCCGGTGCTTTTGATCAATCTGCTCTTTGATCTCCGGGTCGCACACGCCCCGGCGGACATACTCATTGACGGCGTGGTAGGTAAAGCCCAGGTTGTCCTCGTCCGTGAGGCCGGTGAGACCGTCGGAGGGGGGCTTTTGCAGGAAATGCTCCGGCAGACCCAGAGCGCGGCCCAGGGCGATGACCTCCTCCGTGGTGTACATGCCCAGGGGCGAGAAGGCCCCGGCGCTGTCGCCATAAATGGTACAGTAGCCCACCCAGTCCTCGGAGAGGTTGGAGGTGTTGATCACCGTGCCCCCGGGCAGGGACTGGGCCACGGCGTAGAGGGTGGACATGCGGATGCGGGAGGGGAGATTCACCGTGGTCTGGCGGCTGGGCTCCAGCCCTACCTTCTTCATCTCGTTCAGAACGCCCTGCACCGCGTCGTGGATGTTGATGGTGCAGTGGGGGATGTTCAGATGCTCCACTAGGCCCTGAGAATAGTCGATATCCGGCTGCACGCCGTCGGGCATCAGCACACCGTACACGTTCTCCCGTCCATAGGCCGCCACGGCCAGAGCCGCCACGGTGGAACTGTCCTTGCCGCCGGAGATGCCAATGACCGCCGTCTGCCCGTGGCAGTTTTTCATCTGGTCAGCCATCCATTCCAGCAGGCCCGCCAGCTGCATTTGGGGGTTAAAATCCATAAAATTGCGCCTCCCTGTGATTTTCTTGCAGCTATTGTACGGCATTGCGCGGCAAAATGCAAGCAATCAGTTCTCTATTCTGCTCTATATACAGAAAACCCTCCCGCCATAGGACGGGAGGGTTTTCTGTTGTGTGTTAGGAGAGAGAAAATCACTTTTGGAAAGGTTCTTTGTATGCTCATATACTACTTTGTAAATATGGCAAAACAATAAATTCCCGGTGAACAATTTGTGAACAATTTCTCAATGTTTCCGGCTCTCGGCCACAGCCAGCTGGTCGCAGCGATTATTTTTGGCGTTGGATGCATGACCCTTGACCCAGTGATACCGGACCTCATGCCGGGCGATAAGAGGGAGCAGCTGCTCCCAGAGGTCCACGTTCAGGGCGGGCTTTTTATCGCTCTTGATCCAGCCCTTTTTCTGCCAGCCATAGACCCAGCCCTTGGACAAGGCATCAATAACGTACTTGCTGTCGCTGTAAAGCTCCACGATGCACGGCTCCTTCAGCAGCGACAGGGCCTCGATGACGCCGGTGAGCTCCATGCGGTTGTTAGTGCTCTCCGCCGCACCGCCGGAAATCTCCTTTTCCACGCCGTTCCACTCCAAAATGGCCCCCCAGCCCCCGGGACCGGGATTGCCGGAGCAAGCGCCGTCGGTGTAAATGGTAACAGTTTTCATAATAGCTCCTTGGTAATTAACTTGCCTCGGCTCATGATGCATCTATCGGACGGCGCTTGCTTGTCATGTTCTGCGGTTGCCCCGAAGGGGCGAGCAGAACCGACATCCCGCATAAAACCGCATTGCGGTTTTTATGCGCCGTCGGTGTAAATGGTAACAGTTTTCATAATAGCTCCTTGGAAATACCCATGTCATTGCGAGATCAGCGCGAACGCTGGTCTCGCAATCCGTACTCCTCCGGGCGGCGGGCGACCACAAGGGTCGCCCCTACGAAAGGGGTTGGTGCGCCGCGTCCTTAGCTCCCCTCCCCTGTTACTCCTCCACTGCCAAAACCGTCAGCACCCGGTCCCGCACGGTAAACTTCACATTTTTCCCGGCGAAGGCCAGGCCGTATACCCGCTCCGGGTCCTCCTGATACCGAGGCCGGGGATCGCAGGATAGAACGCCCCGGAGGCCCGCTCTCTGTTCTTCGGTCAAGCCCGCCAGCAGCGCCGGATCGCATTCTACCTGCAAGGTTTGCCCTCCCAGAGGGTCGGTAAAGCCCCCGGTGGCATCCGCGCGGCAGTCGGCATAGGGCAGGTAGGGCTTGATGTCCAGAATCGGCGTGCCGTCCACCAGATCGGCGCCGCTGACATCGATCACTGGGCCCAGCTTTTCATCCTGCCGCAGCCCTTTCAGAGCCACGCAGGACAGGCCGATGGCATTGGGCCGGAAGGGCGACCGGGTGGCGAACACACCCATACGGCGGTTGCCCCCCAGCCGGGGCGGCCGCACCGTGGGCGACCACTCCTCCCGCACCGCCCGGTGGAACTGGAAAATCAGCCACAGGTGGGAAAATCCCTCCAGTCCCCGAAGGGCATCCGGGTTTCTGTATTCCGGCTCAAACACCACAGTCCCCCCCAACTCCGGCACCAGGCCGCTCTGCCGGGGCACACCGAATTTCTCCGGCAGATCCGTGCGGATATGGGCGATGATATGCAGGGAAATGTCCATCATTCCTCCGCCGTTTCGTTCTGCTCCTGTGCGTCAGCCAAGGCCATGGAGATGACCCGGTCGCCTTCGGTCTTAAACCGCATGACGATAACGCCCTGGGTGGCACGGCCCGCCACGCGGATGTTCTGCACCGGGGTGCGGATCAAAATGCCGCTCTCTGTCACCAGCAGCAGATCCTCCGTGCCGTCCACCACCTTGATGCCCACAATGGGACCGGTCTTCTCCGTGACCATATAGTTGCGGATGCCCAGGCCACCGCGGCTGGTGATTCGGTACTCCTCCACAGGGGTGCGCTTGCCGTAGCCGCGCTCGGTGATGGTGAGGACCGTCTTGCCCGGCTCGGCCTTGGAGGCGCCCACCACATAGTCGCCCTCCCGGAGCCGGATACCACGCACGCCCACCGCCGTGCGCCCCATGGGACGTACATCGCTCTCGTGGAAGCGTACCGCCTGGCCGTCGTGGGTGGCGATGAGGATATCCTGCTCTCCGTCGGTCTCCTTCACGCTGATCAGCTGGTCATCCTCGTCCAGGGTCAGGGCGCGGATACCGCTCTGTCGGATGTTCTTCAGCTGTTCCACGGGCAGACGCTTCACGGTGCCGTTTCTCGTGGTCATGAACAGGTACAGGGGCTTATCCTCCGTCTCACGGAAGTGGAGCATGGCCTGCACCTTTTCCCCGGTCTCCACTTGAATGACATTGACCATGTTGATGCCCTTGGCGGTCTTGCCGCTCTCGGGGATCTGATAGCCCTTCTTCCGGTAGACCTTGCCGGTGTCGGTGAAGAAGAGAATGTAGTCATGGGTGGATGCGGTGAACACCGACACCACCTCGTCCTCCTCCCGGGTGGACATACCCTTCTTGCCCATGCCGCCCTTGCTCTGGGCGGCGTACTCGCTGACGGGGGTGCGCTTAATGTACCCGGCCTTGGTGAGGGTAAAGACGCACTGCTCCTCCTCGATGAGGTCCTCGATGTCGATCTCGTCCTCCACATCTTGAATCTCGGTCTTGCGCTGGTCGCCGAACTTCTCGGCCAGGGCGGAAAGCTCCTCCTTGAGAATCTGCCGCACCAGGGCGTCGTCGGACAGCACCCGGCGGAAATAGGCGATCTTCTCCTCCAGGTCGTCGTACTCCTTCTGCAGCTTCTCCCGGTCCAGCCCTTGGAGGGCCTTCAGGCGCATATCCAGAATGGCCTGGGCCTGTACCTGGTCCAGCCCGAAGCAGGACATCAGGTTCTCCCGGGCATCGTCGTAGCTCTCCCGGATGATCTTGATAACCTCATCAATGTTGTCCTGGGCGATGAGCAGGCCCTCCAGCAGATGGGCCCGCTCCAGGGCCTTGTTCAGGTCGAACTTGGTGCGGCGGATGATAATTTCTTCCTGGAAGGTCAGGTACTCGTCAATAATATGCCGCAGGGAGAGGATTTTCGGCTGGCGCTGGTTGTCCACCAGTGCCAGCATATTGATGGCGAAAGTGGTCTGAAGCTGAGACTGGGCAAACAGGCGATTGAGCACCACCTGGGGATTGGCGTCCCGCTTCAGCTCAATGACCATGCGCATGCCGTTGCGGTCGGACTCATCCCGGATGTCGGAAATGCCGTCCAGACGCTTGTCCTCCACCTGCTCGGCGATGTTCTTAATGAGCATACGCTTGTTCACCTGGTAGGGCAGCTCCGTAATAACGATGCGGGTGCGGTCCTTGCCGAACTCCTCAAACTCGTGCCGGGCGCGGACCACCAGACGGCCCCGGCCCGTGGCGTAGGCGGCGCGGATGCCGCTGCGGCCCATGATAATGCCCTTGGTGGGGAAGTCCGGGCCCTTGATGTGCTCCATGAGGTCTGCCAGGGTGGCGTTGGGGTCGTCCAGCACGCAGATGCACGCGCCGATGACCTCCCGCAGGTTGTGGGGCGGGATGTTGGTGGCCATGCCCACAGCGATGCCGGAGGAGCCGTTCACCAGCAGGTTGGGAAACCGCGCGGGCAGCACCCGGGGCTCCCGGCGGCTCTCGTCGAAGTTGGGATCCCAGTCCACGGTGTCCTTTTCGATGTCCCGCAGCATCTCGTTGGAGATTTTGGAGAGCCGGGCCTCGGTGTAGCGGTAGGCGGCGGCGGGGTCGCCATCCACGGAGCCGAAGTTGCCGTGGCCGTCCACCAGCATGTAGCGCATGGAAAAGTCCTGGGCCAGGCGCACCAGGGCGTCGTACACCGACGCGTCGCCGTGGGGGTGGTACCGGCCCAGCACATCGCCCACGCAGGTGGCGGACTTCTTAAAGGGCCGGTCAGAGGTCAGATTGTCCTCGTACATGGCGTAGAGGATACGCCGGTGGACGGGCTTCAGGCCGTCCCGCACATCGGGCAGCGCCCGGCCCACGATAACGGACATGGCGTACTCGATGTACGACTTCTCCACCTCCGGCACCAGGGGCGACTCCACAATGTGCTGCTGGGGATACCGGATCTCCTCCGGATCGTATTGGGGTTTTTTACTCATATGGTTTCTCCTTTGTGAAAGGATTGGTTCATCGGATTTTATGGGATTGCGCAGGACGTATGCGTGATAAAAAGTGCGGTAAAGCGGGGCGTCGGGGTCGCCGCCCCCTACGGACTTCTATCGTAATTTGGTGCGTAGGGGAGGGGCTCTCTTGCCCACCGTCGTGCCAACCGACTGACGGGCACTGTCGTACCCGCCAATCGGGGCACTTCCTCGAAACCGGCTCGCTTCATCCGCCACTGGCGGCGCTTCGCCGATTTCCCCTCCCGCGGGCGGGGTAGAACCCCGCCCCTACGGACGGTTTAGGGTGAAATCCCCCGCCTTATTTTAGTAATCCAAATTCACCGCATATTTCGCCTTCTGCTCAATGAACTCCTTCCGGGGCTCCACCTTCTCGCCCATGAGCACCGTAAAGGTGGCGTCGGCGGCCACGGCGTCGTCCAGGGTGATGCGCCGCAGGGTCCGCTTTTCCGGATCCATGGTGGTCTCCCACAGCTCGTGGGGGTTCATCTCGCCCAGGCCCTTGAAGCGGCTGATGTCCACCTTGGCATCGGGATTATCCCCCCGGAGCAGGGCCGAAACCTCGTCCCGCTCCTCGTCGGAGTAGGCAACCCGCGTCTGCTTGCCACGGCTCAGCTTGTAAAGCGGCGGCACGGCGGAATACACATAGCCATTTTCGATCAGGGGTCGCATGAAGCGGAAGAAGAACGTCAGCAGCAGCGTGCGGATGTGCGCACCATCCACATCGGCATCGGCCATGATGATGATCTTATGATAGCGGAGCTTGGCCGGGTCAAATTCCTCCCCGATGCCCGCGCCCAGGGCCGTAATGACGGGCTGGAGCTTGTCGTTTCCGTACACCTTGTCCGCCCGGGCCTTTTCCACATTGAGCATCTTGCCCCACAGGGGGAGGATGGCCTGGAATCGGGAGTCCCGGCCCTGAGTGGCAGAGCCGCCTGCGGAGTCACCCTCCACGATGTAAAGCTCCGTCAGCTCGGGGTTATTTTCGTTGCAGTCCCGGAGCTTATCGGGCATGGCCGCGCCGCCCAGGGCGGTCTTGCGGCGGATGGATTCCCGGGCCTTCCGGGCGGCCTCCCGGGCGCGGTTGGCGGTGAGTGCCTTATCCAAAATGGTCCGGGCCACCACCGGGTGCTCCTCCAGATACACCGCCAGCTGGTCGGACACGATGCTGTCCACCAACGTGCGGATGTAGGCGTTACCCAGCTTGTCCTTGGTCTGGCCCTCGAACTGGGCCTCCGTCAGCTTCACGGAAATGACCGCCGCAATACCCTCCCGGCAGTCCTCGCCGGAAACCTTTTCGTCCCCGTCCTTGAGCATGCCGTATTTGGTGCCATAGGCGTTGAGCACCCGGGTGAGAGCGGCCTTGAAGCCGGTCTCGTGCATGCCGCCGCCGGGGGTATGGATGTCGTTGGCGAAAGAAACCAAAGTTTCATTATAACCATCGTTATATTGCAGGGCAATTTCCGCCGTGGAGTCGCCCTTAGCACCGGAGAGGTAAATAACCTCCTGGTGGATAGGGGTCTTGTTGCGGTTGAGGTAGGCCACATACTCCCGGATGCCGCCCTCGTAGCACATGGTCTCCCCCTGCTCACTGCCGGGCCGGGCGTCGGTGATGGTGATGCGCAGGCCCGCGTTCAAAAACGCCTGCTCCCGCATACGGGTGTGGAGAATTTCGTAGTCGTACACCAGCGTGTCGAACATCTCCGGGTCGGGCTTGAAGGTGACGGTGGTTCCGGTGTGGTCGGTGTCGCCGATGATCTTCATCTCCTGGGTGATGTCGCCCCGGGAGAACTTCATCTCATAAATGTGGCCGTTCTTGTGCACCTGCACCTCCAGCCACTCTGAGAGGGCGTTCACCACCGACGCGCCCACGCCGTGGAGGCCGCCGGAGACCTTGTAGCCCCCGCCGCCGAACTTGCCGCCGGCGTGGAGCACGGTGTAGACCACCTCCAGGGCAGGCCGCCCGGTCTGGGGCTGGATGTCCACGGGGATGCCGCGGCCGTTGTCGGTAACAGTGATGGTGTCGCCATCGTTGATGGTGACGGTGATGTCCGTGCAGTAGCCGGCCAGGGCCTCGTCGATGGCGTTGTCCACGATCTCATACACCAGATGGTGCAGGCCCGAGGAGGAGGTAGAGCCGATGTACATACCGGGCCGCTTGCGCACGGCCTCCAGGCCCTCCAGCACTTGGATCTCCGAGGCATCATATTCCGTATCCACGGCGATGACTTTTTCCAGTTCTGACATAAATCCGATTCCTTTCTCAAGGGAAGATGATCTTCCGCTGTATTTACAAAACAAAGACGCTGGGGATGAAAAATGTATTTTCGTAGGGGCGACCCTCGCGGTCGCCCGCCCCACCGCACATCTTGTGCCCGTCCGTAGGGGGCGGCGTCCCCGACGCCCCGTTCTACCGCACTCCTTGTAACACTCCGTAGGGGCGGGGTTCTACCCCGCCCACGGGAGGGGCAGAGCCCCTCCCCTACGCACAACAAGATACGCTTCCGTAGGGGCCGATGCTTACATCGGCCCGCCCTACGCACTACTTGTAATGTGTCATTGCGAAGCCAGTGCACACACTGGCTGTGGCAATCCGTTCTCCTCGTCCCTTGTGCAAGGGGGATTACGGATGACCCTGTTGCGGTGCCCAAAATTTCTGCGCTTCCTTACGGCGGACGCTGGAAATTTTGACCGCGGCCACTCGCTCACTTCGCTACTTCTGCCACTGGCAGCGCTCAGTTCGCTCCCCACGACCAGTCTGCGGACTGGTCTCGGAATGACATTGTAATTCACAAGGTGTGCGTAGGGTCAAACGCCTCTGTCCGCCCGGCGCGCCTACTCTCCCCTGCTCCGCTTCTGCAGAGTCTGGGTATTCAGCTGGGAAATATACACGATCTGCCTGTGATACGGGTGGTCGCAGACCAGAAACGACTTGGGGATGTCCTCCGTCACCGGCACCACTACCCCCTCCTGCTCCGCTTTCTCCAGAAATTCCCGGGTGCGTTTGGACTGGGAGGTAATGTCCAGGTCGAAAATGCCGATGATTCGCTTTTCCGGGATCATGGCGTTCTGGCCGATGTGCAGATAGCTCACACAATCACCTCCCCATTCTGAATGTGAAACAGCCTGCCGGCCTGGAGCTGATCCAGCCGGTCGTTTTCGCAGCAGGTGATGAACACCTGACCGCCGGAAATGCGGTTTAATACGTACTCCTGCCGCCTGGGGTCCAGCTCCGATAGCACGTCGTCCAGCAGCATCACCGGGTACTCCCCCACGGCGCTGCGGTGTATCTCCCGGTCAGCTAATTTCAGCGACAGCGCCGCCGTGCGCACCTGTCCCTGTGAGCAGAACTGCCTGGCACTGCGGCCATTGACCTCCACGATAAAGTCGTCTTTATGCGGCCCCGACAGGCACAGCCCCGAGGCTAACTCCGCCGCGTAATGGCTCTGCTGGTGCTCCCGCAGATTCTGGGCAATGTCCTCAGCCTTGGCGAAGGGATCGGACACGGTTTTCACCGTCTCATAGCGGAGCGTCATTTTCTCCCGGCCGCCGCTGCAATCCTCGTGGGCCGGGGCGGCGTAGCCGTCCAAAGCCCTACAATACTGGGCCCGGTAGCGGATGAGGAGCGCCCCCACCCGGCACATGCGCTCATTAAAGTCCGGCAGCATGGAAAGCAGGCCCGGGTTCTCCTCCCGGTCCCGCAGGATGCGGGTCTTGTGCTCGTATAGCCGGTGGTACTCCGCCAAAGCCTCGGCGTACCGGGGCCGCAGCTGGCACAGGGACTGATCCATGAACTTCCGCCGGGCGGCAGCTCCCTCCCGGATGACGAACAAATCCTCCGGGCAGAAAAACACCGTGTGCAGCACCTCGGACAGCTCCGCCGCGTTTTTGGCGGGCACACCGTTGACAGTCATCTTTCGCCGCCGACCGACCTGCAGGGTGATCTCCGTGACAAAATCCCGCTCCCGGGAGAAAATCTCGCCCCTGAGCCTGGCCTGCTGGCCGTCAAAGGAGATCAGCTCCCTGTCCGACCTGGTCCGGGGTGACTTACCGCAGGAGAGATAGACCATGGCCTCCAGCAGGTTGGTCTTTCCCTGGGCGTTTTCCCCGTAGATGACGTTGCAGGCGGAGTCAAAGGCAAGGGTCTGCTCCCGGTAATTGCGAAAGCCGCTGACCGTCAGCTTATCGATCCGCATACGCAACGCCCAGGGTCAGGCCGTGGTAGTCCACCCTGTCGCCGGGGCGGATCTTCTTGCCCCGCTGGGTGCAGGGCTGGCCGTTTACCTGTACCTCGCCCTCTTGCACCCGGATCTTGGCCTCGCCGCCGGTGGCTACCGCGTCCGCCAACTTCAGCAGATCCTGCAATTTAATGTATTCCGTTGTGATTTGTATGATCTTCATTGTTCCGTCCTCACGCCTTCAGCCGCACCGGCAGCACCATGTAAAGGAAGCTTTCACTGCCGTCCACCGGGGTCAGCACGCAGGGGCTGATGCCGGTGTTCAGCTCCATGACCACCTGCTCCGCCGGAGCGTAGCGCAGGGCGTCCATGAGATAGCGGTTGTTGAAGCCGATCTCCAGCCCCTGGCCGTCCCCGTCCACGGGGCAGACATCCTTGGCCTCGCCGTTGCCGGTCTTGGCGGACATGGTGACGCTGCCACCCTCCATGAGGCAGCGCACGGGGCTCTTCAGCTTCTCGCTGATGACCACGCTCACCCGGTCCAGGCTGTTGAGCATGGTCTTGGTGTCCACCGTCAGGCGGATGGGATTGTTCCGGGGGATGGCGTTCTTGTAGTCCAGAAATTCACCCTCCAGCTTCCGGCAGATCAGCTCCGTGGAGCCGGTCTCAAAAAGAAGGTGGCGTTTGCCCAGGCTCACGGTGATGAGTTCATCGCTGTCCTCGCAGATCTTCTCCACCTCGTTCAGCGCGCTGCCCGGGCACACGAAGCGGAAGGCGCCGCCCTCCAGCTTCTCGATCTTCTCCCGGCGCAGGGCCAGGCGGAAGCCGTCCACGGACACCACCGTTACTCCGCCCATCTCCACTTCGAAGAGGGAGCCGGTATGGATGGGCCGGTTTTCGTTGGTGGACACGGCAAAGGAGGTCTGATTGATCATGGCCTTGAGAGTACCCTGCTGCAGGGTAAAGGAATAGTCGCTGTCCACCTCGGGCATCTCGGGATAATCGTCGGCAGACAGGCCCAGAATTTCAAACCTTGCGTCGCCGCAGGTCAGCGTGACCATAAATTTTTCGTCTGCGGAGAAGACAATCACGTCGTCGGGCATTTTGCGGATGATGTCGCCGAAGAGGCGGGAGTTGAGAACGATGCGGCCCTGCTCCCGGATATCGGCCTCCAGCCGGGTGCGGATACCGGTCTGCATGTTGTAGCCCGAGAGAGTCAGCACCTCCTCCCCCTCCAGCAGCAGTCCCTCCAGGGCGGGAATAGAGCTCTTGGTGGCGACGGTGCGGGAGGCCGTGTTCACAGCCATCTGCAGCAGCGCTTTTTCACAGGAAAATTTCAGCATGGCACTTCTTCCTTTCTTTTCGGAAAATCCCGCGCATATTTTCAGCGCGGAGAACATAAACTAAGTATTTTTAGTAACAGTAGTCGTAGGGAAAACCTTTGTGGAAAAATCCATCGAAGACGCGGAATACCTGGATTTTTTATCCACAGTCTCAGAAGAGAAATTCCACAGATATCCACGAAAAAACCGGGAGAATAAATTATCCACACCCTATCCACAGGGAGTTCACATGTGATGGGGAAAAATTACTTGTTATAGGCCGTGGGATTGGCGTTTATATTGGTGGTGATCTGCTTGACCATTTCGGCGAAGGTGGGGTCGGAGCGCATCTGCTTTTCCACCTTGTCCAGGGAGTGGAGCACCGTGGTGTGATCCCTGTCGCCGAATTCCTTGCCGATGTCCACCAGGTTCATGCAGATCATCCGCCGCATGAGGTACATGGCAATCTGCCGGGCGGTGACCACCTCCCTGCCCCGGCTCTGGCCCCGGAGCACATCCTCGTCGATGTGGTAGGTGGAGCAGATATAGTTCACCACCGCCTGAGCCGTGGGAATATACTCGTTGTTTTTCTTGATCATATCCCGGATGGCCTTGAGAATGTCCTCCTGAGTCATGGTGCTGCCCATGAGGTCGTAGTAGGCCAGAATTTTATTCAGCGTGCCCTCGATCTGCCGGACGTTGGCGGTGACATTCTCCGCGATGAGGTCGGACACCGGGTCAGACAGTTTTACGCCCAGCATGGCGGATTTGTTTTTCACGATGGCCAGGCGCGTCTCGTAGTCCGGGGGTGTCACGTCCACCATCAGGCCCCACTCAAACCGGGTGCGCAGCCGATCCTCCAGCTTGGTCATCTCCCGGGGCGGCCGGTCGGAGGTAAGGACGATCTGCTTTCCGGACTCATACAGGGAGTTGAAGGTATGGAAAAACTCCTCCTGGGTCTGCTCCTTGCCGGCGATAAACTGCACGTCGTCCACCAGCAGCAGCGTCGCCTGGCGATATTTCTCCCGGAACTCGGCGTTCTTGCCCTCCCGGATGGAGGCCACCAGCTCGTTGGTGAAGTCGTCGCCCTTGATGTAGACGATCTTCGCGTCCGGCCGGTTCTGCTTCAGCCCATGAGCGATGGCGTAGAGCAGGTGAGTCTTACCCAGACCCGAGTCGCCATAGATGAACAGGGGGTTATAGTTGGCGCCGGGCCGCTCAGACACGGCGTGGGCGGCGGCGTAGGCCAGCTTGTTGCTGGGGCCCACCACATAGGTCTCGAAGGTGAACGTGCCCGAGTCCTCCAGATCCCCCGGATAGTCGGGCCCCACGCCGTGATAGGCCGACAGCTGGTCGTCGTTTAAAATTTTGATCTCGAAATCCGCCGAGAACAGCTCCCGCAGAGCGTCCCGGATGTAAGGCAGGAACCGGGCCTCGATGGTTTTCTTCTTAAATTCGTTGCCGCAGTGCAGCACGAAGGCGGAATCCTCCATAGTCACCACCTCCACCTCGTCAAACCAGGTGTTGATGGTGGTGGGCGCCAGCTGCTGCGACATCTGCTGCAGCACGTTGCCCCATACATCGGTCAGTGAATTCAAAGTGATAGCTCCCCTTTCCCAAGCAAATGATTCTATCTATAAGCGCGCGGTACGGCTCCGTTGCACAAGGTGGGGCAACGGCCCGAAAAATTTATCTGTCGCGGGAAGAAAACGCGGACTGCACGCCCCTCTCCTCAAGGGCGATAAAGCCGCACCATAAGTCAGCGTGTCAAAAAAGTATTTTCGCTCCGCTGACTAAGTTTTTGAAACTTTTTCAAAGTTTCAAAAACTACTGATCCAATGGCGAGGGACACCCCTCTTGGGTTTCCCTCACATACCCTTCCTTACCGTTGCGGCAATCTTACCACTTTATCGGCAGTCTCAAGTCTACCAGATTTTATTCGAAAAGTCTACCCTTATATATTAGAATAGGTGTCATTTTTTTCGCCGCCGGGGAAAAACCTTGTTTCCCTTTGTAATATTTGTGTTGACAGGCCGTTTCGCATTATGTATAATAATCAAAGTGCCGCTTTGTCGGCACCTGACTTCATCAACTGCGGGGCGAGGGTCACCTTGCCCGCCGTCGAGTAAGTGTGGCGGCCCGGTTGCCGCCGCCGGATTTTCTATGTAATGGAGGTGTCCTGCAATGTTCCGTACCTATCAGCCCAAGAAGCGCCAGCGCTCCAAGGTGCACGGCTTCCGCAAGAGAATGGCTACTGCCAACGGCCGCAAGGTTCTGGCCCGTCGCCGTGCCAAGGGTCGTGCTCGTCTGACCCTCTGAGGTCACGGAAGGTGCATCCGGCATAGCTCATGAAACAAGGGACGGTGGAAGGGAAAACTACCGTCCCTATTTGTCTATGCAAATGCCGATTGGCAAATGTGCTTGAAAAGCCGAGGAAAGATCATGAAAGCATCCGTAACGGTCAAGGAAAATTACGAGTTTCGCCGCATATACCGCCGGGGGCGCTCCGCTGTGTCCCCCTATTTGGTGGTATACTGCCTGAAAAACCGCTCCGGCGGCAGCCGCCTGGGAGTCACGGTGAGCAAGAAGCTGGGTCACGCGGTGGTGCGCAACCGGGTGCGCCGCCGGATCCGGGAGGTTTACCGCCTGAACCGGGAGAAAATGCTGCCGGGGTGGGACGTGATCGTGGTGGGCCGGGGCCGCAGTATCAGCGGCTCCTTCCAGAAAATGACGGAGGCGTACCTGGACTGCCTGCGGCAGCTTTCCCTTCTCCGGGAGGACAGGCCGTGAAAAAAGCATGTATGGCCGCCATCCGATTCTACCAGCGGGAAATATCTCCCCTGTGCCCGCCCCGCTGCCGCTATATCCCCACCTGCTCGGAGTACGCTCTGGAGGCGGTGGAGAAATACGGCGCCGTCAAGGGGACTTTTCTGGCCACCAAGCGCATCCTGCGGTGCAATCCCTTCCACAAGGGCGGGTATGACCCCGTCCCGTAAGCATTGTTTTTCCCAAGCAATTAACGGAGGAAAAAAATATGTTCGCACAACTCGGATATTATATCTGTGTGCCTTTTGCCTGGCTGACCCGGGTGTTCTATTCCCTCACCGGGTCCTACGGCCTGGCGCTGATCCTCTTCACCCTGGTGGTGAAGCTGGTGATCCTGCCCTTCCAGCTGAAGGGTAAGAAGAGCATGCTGCGCATGAACCGTATGCAGGGCAAGATCAAGGATATCCAGACCCGCTATGCCAACAACCGGCAGCGTCAGCAGGAGGAAATGGCCAACCTGTATGCCCAGGAGGGCGTGAACCCCATGTCCGGCTGCCTGTGGTCCTTCCTGCCCTTCCCCATTCTTATCGCTCTGTATGCCATCATCCGCCAGCCCCTGCGCTATCTCATGGGCCTCAGCGTGGACACCATCACCGCCATCACCGACGCCGCCACCAAGTTGGGCTACGTCGCAGCCGGCGGCACCAATTCCTCGGCCTACGAGCAGATCTACCTGGCCAAGTTCGTCCACCAGAACTGGGACAGCTTCCAGGGCCAGTTCGACGGACTCATCAACCTGGATTATAACTTCCTGGGCATGGACCTGGCCAGCCAGGGCTCCACCCTCTTTAAGCAGATCACTACCGGCGGCTGGCCCGTCATCGGTGTGCTGCTGCTGCCCGTCATTGCCACGGCCCTGCAGTATCTCATGACCCGTGTGAGCATGAAGTCCAGCGGCGGCTCGACCAACAGCCAGGGCAAGATGATGATGTACCTCATGCCCCTGATGACCCTGTGGATGGGCTATATCCTGCCTGCCGCCCTGTGCGTGTACTGGATTGCCAACACCGCCTTTGCCACCATTCAGGAGCAGGTGCTCAATAAGTACTTCAACAAGATCCTGGACCGGGAGGAAACGGACAAGGAGCGCGCCAAGCGCGAGGCCCGGGTTGCCAAGATGATGGCCTCCCGGGAGCGCATGCTGCAGCAGCAAAAGCAGATGGAGAAGGACAAATCCAAGTCCGGCAATCACAACAAGAAGGGCCAGCCCGCCAAGAAGGCGGAGAAAAAGGCCAGTACCAATGAAAACGGCCGGGTGGGTCAGCGTCCCTATGCCCGCGGCCGCGCTTACAGTGAACACCACTACGAAGAATAAGGAGTTTTGTCATGCGTTATATTGATGTAACAGGCAAGACCGAGGAGGAGGCCGTCCGCAAGGCGCTGCAGCAGCTGGGTCTGGAACGGGATGACGTATCCCTGGAGATCCTGGAGCGGGCCAAGAGCGGCTTTCTGGGCATCGGCAGCAGCCCTGCCAAGGTGCGGGTGAGCTATGAGCTGAATGTGGTCGACGAGCCGGAGGCCAAGGCCCAGCCGCCTAAGGCCAAGCCCGCGGAGACGAAGCCCGCCGAGAAAAAGCCTGTTGAGAAGAAGCCGGCAGCCAAGCCGGCCGAGGCCAAGGCCCAGCCGGAAAAGCAGCCCGAAAATAAACCAGAGAGGCAGCCCCAGAGCCAAGTGTCGGAGCAGAGCGTCTGCGACAATGACGATGCCCGCCGCATCCGGGAGTTCCTGGAGGGCCTGCTTGATCATATGGAAAGCAACGCGCAGGTGAAGGTATACGAGGAGGAGAAGAACCGGTACAAGGTCGTGCTGGAGGGCCAGAAGCTGGGCACTCTCATCGGCCGCCGGGGCGAGACCCTGGACGCCATCCAGCAGCTGACCAACTACGCCGTCAACAGCGGCCGGGATAAGCGGGTGCGGGTCCATGTGGACGCGGAGAACTACCGGGCCAAGCGGGAGCAGAGTCTGGAGCGTCTGGCCAATAAGGTGGCCGGTAAGGTGCTCAAGTACCGCCGCAGCGTGACCCTGGAGCCCATGAACGCCTACGAGCGCCATGTGATCCACGCCGCCCTGCAGGATAAGGCCGGTGTTACCACCTATTCCGTGGGCACGGAGCCCAACCGCCGGGTGGTGGTAGCCTACGAGCGGGGCAACCGATAAAAACCGATAGAAACAAAAAAACAGACCGACATAAAAGTCGGTCTGTTTTTTTGCTTGCTTTTTTACCGCACCACGCCGAAGTGGTACAGATAGTCCCGCCAGAGGGAGTAGTAGGCCGCCTTCACATGCACGCCGTCGCCGGAATAATCCGCCCGCAGCGCGCCGGACCCGTTGTCAAAGACCGGGTTGCTGTCTATGAAGAAGATGTTCTCGCCGTCGGCCAGCTTTTTCAGCTCCCCGTTCCGGGAGTCGATGACGCTGTTTTTGAAATAGGTGGAGTCGGACTTTTCCTTGGTGGTGTGAAAAATGGCCTGCAAAAATATGATGGCATCCGGCTGCAATCTGCGCACCTCATCCACCAGCACCTTGTACTGCTTGGCCCAGCTGGTGGCCGAGCCTGTGCCCAGCTCGTTGATACCCAGCAGAATGTATACCTTGCCGTAGTGCTTGCCGCTCAGGGCCTGGGCCAGGGTCTCTCCCCCGGGAAAATCTGCCTTTTCCACCGCCGACCAGACCGTCAGTCCGTTGTGGCAGAGGTAATGGGCGTTGGACAGCCCCGCGTAGGAGCGGAATCCGTCGGTGAAGGAGTCGCCGATGAACACGGCGTCGTCAAAATAGCTCTCGTCCACCTGGGTGAATCCGGCACCTGGCTCCGGTTTGGGCGTGGGCTTCGGGTCAGGCTCCGGTTCTGGTTCGGGTTCTGGCTCCGGCTCGGGTTCCGGTTCAGGCTGCGGTTCAGGCTGCGGTTCAGGCTGCGGTTCAGGTTCCGGCTCCGGTGTGGGTGTCGGCTCCGGTTCGGGGTCAGGTGTCGGTTCCGGCGCGGGCGTGGGTGTGTCATCCGGCACACGGCTCCAGGGATACACCCCGTCGGCCGCGGCCAGAGCCATGGCGGCCACTGGCGGCGTCATAGGCTCCAGCTTTTTGCGGTAGGCCTGATAGACCCCTGTGGGATCAACCAGGGCATACACATTCAGCACCACCGCGGTCAGGAGGCACAGGGGCAGGAGCAGAAAAATTTTTTTGTGGGAGGACATGGGCAATCACCTTAAAAACGAGAATAGAGGAAGCCGTTTCCGGAGGAGGTGGCGATGAAGTACACGCACACCCAGAACAGCAGAAGCAGCGGCAGCTGTATCCACAGAGTCCGGCTGTATTTTTCATAGAAGCGGCGGGGCTGGGGCAGCGAGAAGAAAATGCAGAGCAGCAGCAGCCACCAGTAAGAGCGCAGGGGCCCTGCCACGTCCTGGGCGGAGACGACGGAGCTGGAACCGAAGAAGGGGAACAGACGGCCAAAGTACGCCCCCAGCTCCCGCAGATTCGTAATGCGGAAGATGACCCAGGTCTGGGGAATCACAAAGAGCAGGTAGACGTGGGAGAGCACCCGGTGCCGTTTCAGAAAGCCGCCGATGCAGAATTTCTCCAGCAGGATAAAGGCCAGCAACACCACGCCCCACAGCACAAAGTTCCAGCTGGCCCCGTGCCACAGGCCCGTGAAGAACCACACCACTGACAGCGCCAGGGCTGTGCGGGCCTTGCCGTGACGGCTGCCGCCCAGAGGAATGTAGAGATAGTCCCGGAACCAGGCACCCAGAGTCATGTGCCAGCGGCGATAAAATTCGCTCACTGACCGGGAGGCATAGGGCGCGTCGAAGTTGCGGGGAATGTACAGACCCAGCATCTGTCCCAGGCCCATGGCCATGATAGAGTAGCCGGAGAAGTCGAAATACAGCTGCAGGCTGTAGCTGACGGCGCCCAGCCAGGCCAGGGGCGTGGACAGATATGCATAGCCGATGCGGTCCAGCAGAGCCCACATGGGCGCCAGCTGGTCGGCCAGCAGCACCTTGCAGCAAAGCCCCACGATGAAAAGCGAAAACCCGTCTGCCACATCCGCCCGGTGGATATGTCGCTGCCGGAGCGCGTCGCGCCAGTCGTGCCAACGGAGGATGGGGCCCATGGTCAGTTGGGGAAATGCCAGAGTGAAGGCGGCGTAGAGGACGGGATTTTTCTCCGCCGGTTCGCCCCGGTATACGTCGATGAGGTAGCCCATGCTCTGGAAGAGATAGAAGCTCACCCCCAGGGGAAGAATGATCTTAGGCACGGCGATCACCTGGCCGGTGAGGCCGCTCCAGTTTTCCAGAAGAAAGGGCGTATACTTAAAATACGTCAGGCACAACAGATCCGCGGCCAGAGCAAGAATCAGCAGCGCCTTGCGCAGACGGTGACAGACGACATCCATGGCCCGGGCGATTCCGTAGTGCAGCGCCACCACCGCCGCCAGCAGCAGCGTATCCCGCAGCCCTGCACCCAGAAAATAAAAACCAATGCTGCCCAGAACCAGGAGAAGATTTTTACACCATACCGGAACCAGATAATAAACCGCAAAAAACAGCGGCAGAAAATAAAAAATAAACTTCAGATCAGAAAAACTCACGGGAAACTCCTGTCAACGATCGCCTATCAGGCATAGTTTTTGTGCCCTCTGCCCCGTCATGGCGCAGAAAACGCGTCGGCTCCGCGGGAAGATGCGGCCCGGCTCCTTACAAGTTTGATTATAGGAAGCCCGGGACAAATAATCAACATCAGAAGAGTAACAAATTGCATCAATTTTTTAACAGCGCACCCAACTCCTTCCGCCCCGCCGGGGCGGATTTTTTTCCGGTTTTAACTTGGTCTAAGGTTGGCCGTCTATACTGCACCCAACACAAGGAAAGGAGTGAGACCCCATGCAATATCGCCATGAGTGGAAGCACGAAATCAGCGCCTTCGATGTGCTTTGCCTGCGCCGGCGGCTTTCGGCGGTCATGGCCCCGGATCCCCACGCCTCCGGCGGGTGCTACTTCGTCCGCAGCCTGTATTTTGACGATCCCCGGGACAAGGCCCTGCGGGATAAGATAAACGGTGTCAGCCGCCGGGAAAAGTTTCGTCTGCGCTGCTATAACGGCGATGCGTCCTATCTGGTGCTGGAGAAAAAGAGCAAGATAGGGGGCCTGTGTGCCAAGGAGCAGTGCTGCCTCACCCGGCCCCAGACGGAAGCTCTTCTGGCCGGGGATACCCAGTCCGGCGAGGCTGACGCGGCCTTGCTGCGGGAGCTGCACCGCCGGATGCAGACAGAGGGCCTGAGGCCCAAGACCATTGTGGATTACACCCGGGAGCCTTTCATATTTGCCCCCGGCGTGGGACGAATATCTGCCCGATGTGATCCGGGATCTGGTGCAGACCCCCTCCACCCGTAGCGCGGCCTTTTCCAAGTACGCGGCCTGCCGGGTGTATGGATAACATGATAGTGCGGTACAAGCGGGACGTCGGGGACGCCGCTCCCTACGAAGTTCTATCGGTGAATGGTGTGTAGGGGTCGGCCTCCCGGACGACCCGATCCGGATTCCCACCGCACCCCTTGTAAAATCTGTCATTGCGAGGCCAGTTCGCAAACTGGCCGTGGCAATCCGTTTCCCTCGCATGGCACTTGTGCTTTTGCCTCCGGCGCGGCAGGGATGGCCGATGCGTCTACCGCGCGGCGCGTAACATTCCCTGTCATCATCCCATAGGGGCCGATGCCTACATCGGCCCGGTTGCAATAGTTTCCCCTGTTCTCCGTAGGGGCGACCCTCGCGGTCGCCCGCTGGCGGGGCAGAGCCCCGCCCCTACGCACCACAAGAAAACACCCCCTCCGCACCCCTCTCGCCTCCCCCCAAAAAACAAAAAAAGGAGAAATCAAACCATGACCTTTTCGGATATTTTCAAATCCAGCTTTCTGGAAAATGTGACCAGCGTATCCGTTCTGGATATGGCTCTGGCTCTGGGATTGTCCTTCGCCATCGGCCTGTTCATCTTCCTCATCTATCGCAAGACCTATGCCGGGGTCATGTACTCCGCCAGCTTCGGCGTGACACTGGTGGGTCTGACCCTGCTCTCCCGGATGGAGGAGGCGGAGGACACCCTGCAAAAGGTGGATTTCCCTCTTTCGGACACGGTGTCCGAGGCGGCGGCTCCCTTCCGCACCCTGGCCCGGCAGCAGGAGAAGCTCTTCACCCTGTCCATCCAGCCCCTGCTTACCCTCCGGGGCGATGCCAAGGCCATCCGCCAGCTGACGGAGCTGCTGCTGGACAATGCCCTGAAATATTCGCCCCCCGGCGGGGCCATCGACCTCACCCTTTCCCGACAGGGCCGCACCGCGACCCTGACCGTCACCAACGCCACCGGGACGGACATCGACCCCGACCAGCTGCCCCGGCTGTTCGACCGCTTCTACCGGGCCGATGCCTCCCGCAATTCCGAGACCGGTGGCCACGGCATCGGCCTGTCGGTGGCCAAGGCCATCGTCACCGCCCACGGCGGCAGCATCCGGGCGATATCGGACGGCCCCCGTACCTTCCGCATCCGGGCCTCCCTTCCCTATTGACAGGCTTTTTTCCTCTGGGTATAATGACCCTGTGAAATTTTACCGGACACGGGGAGGAAAATACGCCATGAAACGCATAGATAGCTGCAAGAAAACCGACCTGCTGGTGGGGCTGCTGTTCGGCGGAGTAGTGGCCGTACTGCTGGCCTACCGCATCTTCGCCTACCTGTGCGAGGTGACGGCTTTTCAGTGGTGGATGGTGCTGCTGGGCGCTCTTTGCGCCGCTCTGGCCATCGGCGGCTTCCTGCTGGCCCGCCGGGCGTGGAAGCGCCTGCAATACCTGCGGGATTACCCGGAGGAGTAGCCGGCCCCTACAAAAATTTTGGGGGACATGCACCCGTAGGGGCGACCCTTGCGGTCGCCCGTTGCAAAAGCGCCTATATTGTGCGAATGGGCGGGGTTCTCTTGCCCACCGTCGT
>ENA-UONZ01001658-UONZ01001658.1-human-gut-metagenome-genome-assembly--contig:-C93old-NODE-1658-length-22218-cov-12.837026_pt1 | contig 22218 bp, 26 predicted proteins | sample MGYA00242468_ERZ724015 | MGnify/ENA metagenome assembly ERZ724015
GGCTGAATCGGGAGATCCGCCGCAGAACCCGCGTGGTGGGAACGTTCCCTGACGGAAATTCCGCCCTGATGCTGGTCTGCGCGAGGCTGCGCCATGTGGCAGGTACTCAGTGGGGCTGCAAGAAATACATGAACATGAAGCACTTGGAGGCGGTCATTGAGGACGCCTTCATTGCCGGCTGACTTCACTCAGCCGGAGCCTGCAAATAAATTTGCGCATAAATCTTGACGGGACCTTTATGACAGCTAATGAAAGCCTATTTTGACAGACTAAATCGACATTTTCATAGACAATTCTGACTCCATTTTTGGCGACATAGGCTGGCATTTTGCCAGCCTTTTGTGCTGTATTCTTAAGAGCTACTCCCGGCGCTACGGGAGATAAGAGTCAATGGCAGGGAAAAGCATGTGTGATGCGCTCTGATGGTCAACTTGGAGATAGTGCTCTATTTCAGAAAAGTGGGGGATCTGACCGGGAAATTCTGACCATGGTGGAGGGAAGCTCCGCCAAAAACGAGCGGGACGGAAGCTCCTGGCAGAGTATAAGGACGGGGGCAGCTGGAAGAGTATGAATCCAGGCTGTCGGCTAACCGGGCGGAGCTGACGGGACTTTCCTATGCCGGGGAGAAGAAAAATACGAAGCGCATTTTGCATCTGAAGGACGAGATCATCAAGGACACCAACCGGATGGAGATCATGCAGACGCAGCTCCAGCGGCTGGAGAGCAGCCGATGCCTGCAAGACCTGCTGGGCCGGGAAAAGGATGTTATCCGGACGCAACAGGCGGCGCGGATGCTGGAGCTGGAGAAGAAGCTGGCGGAATACCGGGAGAAATACGGCGTGTTCCCTGGGGACGAAAAGGCGGTGCGAGAGGTGCTGCTGCCCAAGAAGAGCGGCGAAAATGAAAAAATCTCTCAGACGGTGCGTACGATCCTGGTGACCAAGGCCACACCGGAGGAGATGGTGCCGGACATCATGGAGCTGGCGATGGAGGCAAATATTCCTGAGAGGAGGCCAGCCGGGAGGTGGTGGCCGACGTCTGCGAGATGATGCTGGGGGACAGCACGGTGGTGGAGCAGCAGGCAAAGGAAAACCGCAGCCTGGCGGAAAAGATCCGAGATTGGCTGCGGGAATGGGTGGAAAACCTGAAGATCGCCCTGGAGGGCCTGCAGGCGGACCGCACGGAGAGCCGCGCCATGATGCAGTACGCCCGGGAGCTGCAGGAGCTGTGGGACGATGCCCTGATGGACGCCGCCCGGAATAACCGGGGGGCGGCGCGTGAGACCGCAGAGGGCAGGACGCAGTATAAGACCCGGGGCAAATACTGGCGGCCCGACCTGAAGGGCAGCGAGTGGCGGCTGCTGGAGCGCCAGATGGCCCAGGAGATCGGGAGCCGCGAAAACTTCCTTGACGAGGCGACCAAGTGGGTGTATGCTGATGAAAAAGGCGTACAAGTGTTCGCTTTGTATGGCGTAGGAGACGGAAGGGACGCCACGCCGCTGTATGCGGTGGGCGGCAAACAGGCTGTTTCTGCTGCTGCAGATATGAGAAAATTCGAAAATGGAGGGTATCGATATGACGGAAACACAGAAACTGCTCTTTCGTGGATTAGAAGCGTTTCGCGTTCCCAAGGGAATAGCCGCGGAAATATTCGTGAGGCTTCACGAGGAGGAGAGACAGGTGCAAATGATGGACTACATGGTCTCACACGAGTCGGCAACGCCGGAAAACCTGCTGAACGAGGCCCGGAGAATCAGCGGGGAGTAAAAGAAAAGTTCTCCATGAGACGAGATTTATCAAGGGTACTCTCTTCTCTAAAATACAATTTCAAAATCATTATATGAATGAGTCAGTCCTCTTCCGGGTCTGACTCTTTTTTCTTAAAGACTTATACAGTCTTAGTTTCGATTGCAGGACACTTTTCCCCACTTAATACTTTAAGCGGTATTATGGCCTTGCAAGAAAGAAATGAGGTGAACAATTATGAGCATTACAAATGCGGCGAGAAGATTTGAACAGAGATTTGACGCAAAAGCGGAGCGCTTTATTTGGCATCATCCGCTACTTGGCTTCATCTCCATCTTTGTTGGAGTGCCCTTACTGGTTTTGGCGTGTGTCTGTATCAGTACGATCGTTATCGCCTTTCCTATGGCATGGCTTTTGGGTTGGTTGTAATCTTTATTTCATCTTTAAACGCACAAAAGATGACTAATGCCATTTTTAGAGGAAAGGTTTTATGATATTGGGGACAGCAAAAAAGGAGGATGAATCTTATGCAAATGCTAATTGCACTCATAGGTGTATGCAGATTCCGAGCAGGTTGTAACTTCAATGCTGAATCAGAATTTTGTCCCCATCGTTGATGGCCGGAATGCTCTATGCGGGATTCTGACAAGGAAACGGCTGATTGAATTTCTGGCACAAGCTCGTGATAAAAAAGAATAAGTCCTGCATCTTTAGACGGCCTTAATACAGATACGCATTCTCTTTTACCTTCTTTATTCCCTTTGATTTATGATTAAGGACACATAAAGGGGTATAAAGGAGGATTGCAGTTATGGGAGTAATGTTGTTAAAAAGGAAGTTGACTTCGTTTCAAATTATCATCCTCGGGTTTTCCGGTGTGATCCTTTTCGGCACCTTCCTTTTAATGTTGCCGTTTTCCAGCCGCAGCGGACTGGCAACGCCTTTCTCGGATGCATTGTTTACTTCTACCTCAGCAGTTTGTGTAACCGGACTCATTATATATGATACGGCAACATACTGGTCGGCCTTCGGCCAGCTTGTCATTTTACTGCTGATTCAGATTGGAGGCATGGGGGTTATTACCGTAGCCGCATCCTTTGCAATGATTTCCGGTCGGAAGATTTCTTTGATGCAGCGCAGTACCATGCAGGAGGCGATTTCAGCGCCAAAGGTAGGGGGAATCGTTCGCTTGACTGGCTTTATCGTCAAGGTGACACTGGTGATGGAACTGCTGTGTGCAGCCGTGATGGCGCCGGTGTTTTGCCGTGATTTCGGGAAAAAGGGACTTTGGATGGCACTGTTTCATTCCGTGTCCGCTTTTTGCAACGCAGGCTTTGATCTGTTGGGTGTGCGCACTCCCTTTTCCTCCCTGACCAGCTATGCAGCAAATCCAGTCATAAACCTTACTATTATGTTCTTAATTGTGTTTGGCGGCATCGGCTTTCTGACTTGGGATGATATTCGGACAAATCGATTGCATTTGCGCAAATATCGGATGCAGAGCAAGGTGATTCTTTGTACCACAGCGGTTTTATTGATCGCTCCGGCAATGTACTTTTATTTTTTTGAGTTTGCTGATCTCACACGAAAGGAACGGCTTTTATCTTCTCTTTTTCAAGCCGTGACACCACGAACGGCGGGTTTTAATACGGTGGATTTAACTGATTTGAGTGAGGCCGGACAATTTATCACCATTGCGCTGATGCTGATCGGCGGTAGTCCCGGGTCTACCGCAGGCGGTTTGAAAACAACAACCATTGCTGTTTTGCTTACTACTGCGATTTCTACCTTTCGGCGCAGAGAAAGTGCCAACCTCTTTGGACGTCGCGTTGATGATGATGTCGTAAAAAATGCAGCGACAATTTCGCTTATGTATATCACGCTATGTTGTACCGGTGGCCTTATCATCAGCGTTTCCGAAGGACTTCCCATGCTTACCTGCCTTTTTGAAACTGCCTCGGCTGTTGGCACAGTCGGCCTGTCCCTGGGAATTACGCCGGAACTGAATCTGCTCTCACGGAGTGTTTTGATTCTGCTGATGTTTTTTGGACGAGTCGGTGGCCTTACATTAATTTTTGCGGCCTTGTCCAGTGCACAAAAGAAAGTTTCAAAACTACCAAAGGAAAAAATAACAGTAGGATAAAGGTGACATTATGAAATCAATTCTTCTAATTGGTCTGGGGCGATTTGGAAAGCATATTGCCCTGCACTTAAATCATTTGGGTCATCAAGTGATGGCGGTAGATACTTCGGAGGAACGTGTAGAGGCTGTTCTGCCCCTTGTTACCAATGCACAGATTGGAGACAGTACGAATGCCGATTTCTTGGAATCTCTCGGTGTTCGCAACTATGATGTGTGCATTGTGGCCATCGGCAACAACTTTCAAAGTTCATTGGAAACAACTTCTCTGCTCAGTGAATTAGGAGCGAGGTTTGTAGTTTCCAGAGCTGCAACTGATGTTCAGGAAAAATTTTTGCTGCGTAACGGTGCAAATGAAGTAGTCTACCCGGAAAAACAGCTCGCAAAGTGGACAGCAATCCGTTACAGTGCGGATCACATTCTCGATTACATAGAACTGGATGAAAATCATGCCATGTTTGAGATTCCCATTCCCAAAGATTGGGCGGACCATTCGATTGGAGAGCTTGATATTCGTAAAAAATTCAATATTAACATTATGGGAATCAAGAAAAGCGGCAAGCTGGAGTTATCTATTTCTTCAGACACAGTGTTGAAAGCAGGAGATACCATGTTGGCGTTGGGAAGTAACAGAAATTTGCATAAGTGCTTTCATACTTGATTTTAAGAAAAATCAAAGGAATTGGGGGGTGAATCCATGCAGGATGTTATTTTACTTGTAAGTACATCAGCCATATTTATTTTTGTGTATTTTCTGATGAATAAACTGGATGTTTTTCTGGGAAACAATTGGAATAGACAAGAAACTGCCCTGACTTACGGGGAAAACAGCTTGCGAATTGGTTTTTCCAACCCATTAATGGCAGGCGGTCTCGCAGATGCTTTCGAGACTTACGGAAAGCAGCATCCAGATGTCTCTATCCATATTTTCAGCGGAGAAGAAAGTGAATTGTGCAGAGAACTGGAAACATACAAATTGGACATAATTTTTTTACCAGAGAATACAGATATATCAAAAAAAACTCATTATAATGCACGGATGGTGCTTCTTCGTTGCGCCCCAGTTGTGATGGAATATGCTGACTTGCCCATTGAGCCGATTACCCAGAATCAAATCACACAAATAGCACTATGGAGGGATTCCAAAAAATCACCTGTCGTCGATTTTTTCATTGGATGCCTGAACAAATTTGCCGTGGATCAGTCGCAGATGTAGGTTTTGACGTTGTGTGTTATAATATTGAAAAAGGGAATCGCTTTTACTTGAGTGACAGATAGGAGGGTTAAAATGGAACTGCCAAGACAAGATCCGGATCAGCTTCTTCGTGCGATCCGTAACGATGCATCCACTAAGAAAAGCGGAAAACTCAAAATCTTTTTCGGTTATGCCGCAGGTGTCGGAAAGACCTATGCCATGCTACAGGCGGCTCATCAGGCTAAGGAGCGTGGCATCGATGTGGTTGCTGGATACATAGAACCCCATGCCCGACCCCAGACGATGGCACTTCTAGACGGCTTGGAGCAGCTTCCTGTGAAACAAGTTGCTTACGAAGGAATGACCCTTCGTGAATTTGATATTGATGCTGCGCTCAAGCGAAATCCCCAGCTCATACTGGTGGATGAGTTGACCCATACCAACGCCGAAAGCAGTCGGCACACGAAACGGTATCAGGATGTTCAGGAACTGCTAAATACTGGAATTGATGTCTATACGACTGTAAATGTCCAACATATCGAGAGTCTCAACGATACAGTAGCCTCTATCACCGGAATTCTTGTGCGGGAGCGCATTCCGGATTCCACCTTTGATCAAGCAGATCAGGTAGAACTGGTGGATATTGAGCCTGCGGAGTTGCTGGAACGACTGGCAAGTGGAAATGTGTACCGGGAAGATCAGGCGCAGCGGGCAACAGTTAATTTTTTCACGCTGGAAAATCTCACCGCATTGCGGGAAATCGCCCTCCGTCGGTGCGCTGACCGGGTGAACTTGCTGACGGAAAGCGCCAGAGTACAGAGCCGAGGCGATTACCATACAGACGAGCGCATTCTGGCATGTCTTTCCTCGTCGCCATCCAACGCAAAAATCATTCGGACTGCTGCAAGGATGGCAAGAGCCTTTCGGGGAACATTTATCGCTCTTTATGTGGAAACGCCAAATACAGCGGCGATGAGTGACGATGATAAAAAGCGTTTGCAGGATAATAAGCGTCTGGCCCAGCAACTTGGCGCTGCGATTGAGACAAGTTATGGCGATGACGTGCCTTATCAGATTGCAGAATTTGCCCGTCTTTCCGGCATCTCAAAAATCGTAATTGGACGAAGTACCATTGCACGAAAGAATATTTTCAGCAAGCCCACCTTGACGGAACGCCTGATTTCCAGCGTACCTAATCTGGATATTCATGTGATACCGGATGCCAGCACAGGAACCAGCTATCAGGAAAAAAAGAGTAAGGCGCAGGTAGGTGCGATGCCCCTGCGTGATGTTCTGAAGAGTATAGTCGTATTGCTGGTAGCTACACTAATTGGCTGTGGCTTTGACGCTCTTGGGTTCACGGAGAGTAATATTATCGCAGTTTACATATTAGGCGTACTTGTGGCCGCTGTAATCACAACCAACCGACTGTGCGGGATTCTGACCTCGGTTGTCAGTGTGCTGGTTTTCAATTTCTTTTTTACCACTCCGAGACTGACATTCCATTTTGACGATCCGAACTATATTGTTACCTTTACCATTATGTTTATAGTAACACTGCTTTCCGGATCTCTCGCTACCCGGCTGAAAGAAAATGCGAAACAATCTGCCTATACAGCTTACCGTACAAAGATTCTCTTTGAAACCAATCAGCTTTTGCAAAAAGAACAGGATGAGAATGCGGTAATCACCGCTACGGCAGGGCAGCTCATGAAGCTGCTGAAAAAAGATATCGTCGTCTACCTGTCTGATGGTAAAGAACTTGCCACCCCCAACGTTTTTCGTACTGTTAATAGCACTCAAGAAGATTTAATTTCTGAGAACGAGAAAGCAGTCGCCGATTGGGCCTTCCGAAATAACAAACACGCAGGAGCAACGACTGATACATTATCCAGTGCAAAGTGTCTATACCTTGCGATTCGGGTCAACCAGCATGTATATGGAGTGGCTGGTATTGCGGTGAACGGTATTCCGCTGGACTCTTTCGAAAACAGCGTACTCCTCTCTATTCTGGGCGAGTGCGCTTTGGCACTTGAAAACATCAAAAACGCCAAAGAAAAAGAGGAAGCGGCTGTTCTGGCGCAAAATGAACAGCTTCGTGCTAACCTGCTACGGGCAATCTCTCATGATCTTCGGACGCCTTTGACAGCGATTTCCGGCAGCGCAGACAATTTGCTTGCAAATTATAAAAAAATGGACGATGCACTACGGGAGCAGACCTTTACTGATATTTATGACGATTCCATGTGGCTAATCAATCTGGTTGAAAATTTGTTAGCAGTCACACGAATTGAGGGCGGACAGGTCAATCTAACTCGGAGTATCGAACTCATGGATGAGGTCGTTTCTGAAGCGCTGAAGCACATCAACAGAAAAAGTAAAGAACACACCATTCGTGTGACCAGCGGTAAAGACTTTATCCTTGCCCACATTGATGCGAAGCTGATCGTTCAGGTGATTATCAATTTGGTTGACAACGCCATCAAATATACCCCTGTCGGTTCAGTAATTGAAATACATACCGATCAAAAAGAGCAATGGGTCAAGGTTTCCGTTTCCGACAACGGCCCTGGGATTCCCGATGAGCAGAAACCCCGTATTTTCGATATGTTTTATAGTGGGGCCAATAAAGTGGTCGACAGCCGCAGAAGCCTTGGATTGGGGCTGTCCCTCTGTAAGTCCATTGTGACCGCCCACGGCGGCACGATTTCCGTATCAGACAATCAGCCAAATGGCACTGTGTTCACATTTACATTACCCGCCGGGGAGGTAGAACTTCATGAATAAACCTTTGATATTAGTGGTTGAGGATGACCCATCTGTACGAAATCTCATTACAACCACATTGAAAACAAATGATTATCGTTATGTGGTAGCGCCCAATGGCTCGGCAGCCATTATGGAGGCCACATCGCACAATCCTGAAATCATCTTACTGGATTTGGGCTTGCCGGATATGGATGGCGTTCAAGTCATTCAAACGGTTCGCTCTTGGTCCAATGTTCCGATTATTGTAATCAGCGCCCGAAGCGAGGATAACGATAAAATCAAGGCGCTGGATGCCGGAGCGGACGATTATTTGACAAAGCCCTTTTCGGTAGAAGAACTGCTGGCACGACTTCGGGTGACGCAGCGAAGACTCTCTCTGATGACGGCAGAGATGTTTACTGCCAGTTCTGTATTTGTGAATGGTAAGTTGAAAGTGGATTATGCCGGGGGATGCGCTTATCTGGATGAAAACGAACTTCACCTTACACCCATTGAGTATAAGCTGTTGTGTCTGCTGTCCAAGAATGTCGGCAAGGTACTGACCCATACCTTTATCACACAAAATATCTGGGGCCGCAGTTGGGATAACGATGTGGCTTCGCTGCGGGTATTTATGGCAACATTGCGAAAAAAACTGGAGCCAACAGAGGAGTCTCCACAATATATTCAAACACATATTGGTGTGGGCTACCGCATGATGAAAATAGAATAACGCTATGAGGCCGGCCAGTGTTCGCACATGGCCGGCCTCGCTAATTGTGTTATGACGATTTCTCTTGTCCGTAAAAATGTTGCATGCAGGCGGTCACCAACCTGGACGAAATGCTTCTACTGGCCGAGAACGGCGAATGGAGGGAGAATGTCAAGGTAAAGCACAAACAGGATGCGAAAAACGGGTGGTATCGGTACAGCACCCGGTTTGCCCTGCCCGTACTGGACATAAAAAAAGCTGTAGACCATTACACGGTATACAGCGGAACGCTTATTATTCGCAATGATGCCGACGGGAAATCTTATCTCTACGACCTCTTGGACATAAAAAAAGAGAAGGTGATCAGCTCACCCTCCTTCTCCGCCCGAGAGCGTTCGGAGGTATTCGAGCCAAAACCTTCCCAAGAACAGTATATGCAAAACTCACGGGAAAGTCAAGCGGAAAAAACTGGAAATGACCGGCACGCCCTGCGGGATGTGGCCATGAGCGACCGGGACGTGCTGCGGCGGGCAGCTGACCTGGCGCTGAGCGACCGGAAGATGAACTTCACCCAGGCGGATCGGGAGCGGCTGAAGATATTCAAAAAGCGGCTGGACATCCTGGATGAAAAACAGGCCCAGCGGCAGGGCTACTTGCAGGCAAAGCGGGACATCCTCTCCAACTCTGCGAGGCTTTTTTGATACGCTGACGCAGCAGAGTACATATGGCGCCCTGCTGTTGATATATGCGGGTATATGCAAGAGGGATCAGACAGAAAAAATTTGATGGTTCCGCTTCAGCCGGAGGAGGAAGAAGACGGACAGGCCCAGGCACAGAAGCTCTGAGATCAGAGGGGCAAACCAGATGGAGCTGCCGCCGGAGACGGCTGCCAGCAGAAGCAGCGCCCCGGCCTGCAGGATCAGGCCCCGGCCGGTGGAAATAGTCACCGCCGGCAGCGGCCGTTCCATAGCTGTGAGGAAGCCGGCAATATAAATATTAAAGCCCACAGGCAGATAGCACAGACTATAGCGGCGGAAGGCATCCGTGGCAAAGGAGAGCATCTCCGGCCTGGCCCCGGGCAGGTAGGCTCCCACCAACGCCGGAGCGGCCAGGAACAGCACCGCAAAGCACACGGCGGCAATACCGCACATGGTACGCAGACCGTAGCGCAGGAGCTTGCCGATGGATTCGCCGTCCCCTCGGCCGTTCTGGAAGCTGATCAGGGGCTGGCTGCCCTGACTGACGCCCATGGTGATGTTAATGACCAAGGTGTTGGCATAGGCGATGATGGTATAGGCCACCAGACCATCGGTGCCGATGCAGCGGAGAATGGTGTGGTTGAACAGGAAGATCATCAGGCCATTGCACAGCTCCGTCAGCCCGTCGGAAATGCCGATGGGCAGCAGACGACCGTAAATGGCCCAATCCATCCGGAAGCGCACCGGATGGAAGGTGGTGTGCTTGCCGATAAAGTGGGTCATATAGATGACGCAGGTGAGAAGCTGACTGACACCTGTGGCCGCCGCTGCACCCCAGATACCCAAACCCCAATGGAAAATAGCCAGGTAGTCCAGCACACAGTTGGTGACGCAGCCGATGCAGACGGTGATCAGCGCCAGGCGGGGACGGCCGTCGGTCTTGACCAGTACCTCCAGATTATACGAGATCATGAAGCACACGGCGAAGGGAGCCAAACCGTGAAGATAGTGGACGGTATACTCCAGTGTGTCCTCATTGGCACCCAGCAGCAGGGCAAAGGGCTCTGTGAACACCAGCACCAGGACGGAAATGATCACGCCCAGCACCGTTAAAGTGACCAGATTCTGGGAAAAGAGCTTATTGGCACTCTGGGCGTTCTTCTGCCCCAGAAGGAAGGCGATGATGGTGGAGGTGCCCACGGCGAAGATCACCGCGATGGAAAACAGAAGGTTGACAAAGGGCACCGACAGGTTCACGGCACTCATGGCATACTCACCCACCCCACGGGCTACAAACAGCCCATCTACAATGGAATACAGGGAGAAGACCATGAGGGAGGCCACCGTGGCCGTGGAGAAATGGATGAACTGCTTCAGTAGACTCTGTTGCTGCATTTTAGATGAGATCCCTTTCCTTTCAGCGGCTTACCGCGTGCTGATTTTCTTGAAAACAGTATAACAGAGGAAAAACGGTTCGTCAAGATTGACTATTGCGAAGTAAAAACAGGAGAGATATAATGGGAGAATAAGGAGGAGTGATTATGAAAGTATATGTGATGGATGCTTTTTCAGACCGGGTATTCGGCGGAAACCAGGCGGGCGTGGTGCTGGCGGAGAGAGTGCTGGAGCCGAAGGTGATGCAGCAGGTGGCGGCGGAGCTGAAGCACTCGGAGACCGCCTTTGTGCAGCAGACGGCGGAGGGTGTGCGCTTGCGCTATTTTACCCCGGCGGGGGAGGTGGAGCTGTGCGGCCACGCCACGGTGGCCAGCTTTGCCATGCTGCGCAGGCTGGGGAAAATCGGCGACGGCAGGCACACGGCCCTGACCCGGGCGGGTGCGCTGGAGATCGAGGTCAGCGGCGGCACCGTATGGATGGACATGGCGCCCCCTAAGACGCTGGGCGTGCTGCCGGAGGAGAGCTGGGAGGAGCTGTATGGAGCCTATGGCCTGACGACGGCGGACAGGCCGGAGAGCTTGCAGCCGGAGATCGTGAGCACGGGCCTTGCGGACATCATGATGCCGGTGAAGGACCACGAGACGCTGATGCGGGCCGCGCAGAACGAGCGGGTGGTGACGGAGCTGTCCAAACGGTTCGACGTTACGGGAGTGCATATGTTCTGCCTGGGTGCGGAGGCGGTATATTGCAGCAATTTCGCGCCGCTGTATGACATCCCGGAGGAGTGCGCCACAGGCACCAGCAACGGCGCGCTGACATACTATCTCTATGAGCGGGGAATGGTGCAGCCGGAGAAGGAGAACCTGTTTTTGCAGGGAGAGCACATGGGGCGGCCGTCCCGCATCCTGAGCCGGCTGGTGGAGAAGGACGGCGCGGTGAAGGTGCGTATCGGCGGGCAGGCGGTCATGAGCCTGGCCGGTGAGATGGAGCTTTGAGAGCGCTTGTAATCCGGGCGGAACCGTGATATAATCAGGGAACACCAGAGAAAATGCAGGAGGATGCGTGAATGAAGGCAGCACTTGTCATTATGGCCGCAGGACTTGGATCCCGCTACGGCGGGAACAAGCAGGTGGACGGCGTTGGCCCCAATGGGGAAATTCTGATGGAATACTCTATTTATGACGCTATCCGCGCGGGCTTTACCAAGATCGTGTTCATCATCAAGCCGGGTATGGAGGAGATGATGCGGCGCATCTGCGGGGACTATGTGGCCCGGCGCACCGCCGCCGACGGCTCCCGGGTGGAGGTCTGCTACGCGGTGCAGGATTTTTCCGGCGTGCCGGATTTTTACCAGGTGCCGCCCCAGAGGGAAAAGCCCTTCGGCACGGGCCATGCGGTGCTGTGTGCCCGGCCCTATGTCAGCGAGCCGTTCTGCGTAATCAATGCCGACGACTACTACGGAGTGGACGCATACCGGAAGATATATGAGAAGCTGCAGAAGCTGCCCCGGCAGGGCGCTGCCGCCATGGTGGGCTATCTGTTGAAAAACACCGTCAGCGAAAGGGGCACCGTGTCCCGGGGCGTTTGCCGGGTGGAAAACGGACGGCTGCTGGGTATCAAGGAGACGCTGAAGATCCGGCTGGAGAAGAACGGCACCATCGCTGATGAGGCGGAGGGCGTTCTGGCGGGCGACACGGTGGTTTCCATGAATTTCTGGGGGTTTGCCCCGTCATTTTTTGAGGAGCTGGAGAAGTTCTTCTACGACTTTCTGTGCAATGAGGCCGGGGAGAACATCAAGGCCGAATGTATGCTGCCCAGCCTGGTGGGGAAGCTCATAGGCGAGGGGGGGCTGGAGGTGTCCGTGCTGCAGTCCGGGGACCGGTGGTTCGGCATGACCTATCATGAGGACAGACTGGCTGTGGCCCAGGAGCTGAAGCGGCTCCATGAAAGCGGCGTATACCCCGGCTCCCTGCGGGACTGAGCGAAAACGGGTGGAGGACAGTAAAAATGAGAAGAATGCAGAAAAGACCATGGTATAAAACTCCGCTGGGTATAGGGGGGATCGCCGCGCTGGTGATCGCCCTGGGGCTGGTGGTGTTTTTCCTGCTGCGCGGCAGCGGAAATAAGGAGCCGGTACAGCCGCAGAAGCCGTCCCAGGAGCAGACAAATCCCGGCCAGCAGAATCAGCCGACCCAGCAGGAGCAGCCGGAGAAGAAGCCTGATCCGGAGCCGGAGCCTGAACCCGATCCCGAGCCGGAGGAGGAACCGAAGCAGGAAAATACCGGCGGATATACCGGGCAGGAGCAGGTGGACGGCGTATGGAATCTGGCGCTGGTGAATCCGTGGAACGCCATGCAGGAGGGATATAAGCCGGAGCTGACAACGCTGGACGGTATTTCCAGCTACAGCGGCGCGGAGGTCGACAGCCGCTGCTATCCTCAGCTGAAGAAAATGATGGACGATTGCAGCGACTATGGGGATTGCAGCCCCTATGTATGCTCGGCATACCGCACATGGGATACACAGCAGACCCTGTTTGACCGGCAGGTGGCGGCCTACGGCGGCGACGAGGAAAAGGCTGCCCGGGAGGTGGCTGTGCCCGGTACCAGCGAGCATCAGCTGGGCCTGGCGGTGGACATTATTGACACCAGCAACTGGAATCTGGACGAGTCGCAGGAATCGACACCCACCCAGCAGTGGCTTATGGCCAACAGCTGGCGCTATGGATTTATTCTGCGCTATCCCAACGGCACCACAGACATTACGGGGATCATCTATGAGCCGTGGCACTACCGCTATGTGGGCTGCCAGGTGGCGAAGGAGATCCATGAAAAGGGCGTTACGCTGGAGGAATATCTTGGCCGCGCCGCTCACTAAAAACTGCAAAAAATTGTAAACCACCCTTCATGCGGTGAGACCATTGGGGCCTCACCGCATTTTTGTGGGGCGGGGGGAGGACTATGCCCCTTACGCAAGGAGGGGAGTGCGGTGCAGGGGGCGCGGATTGCTACAGCCAGTGTACGCACTGGCTTCGCAATGACACAATGCGAGGAGGGCGGCGGGGTGAGTGCACCCCGCCCTACGGGAGTGTGGCAGTAGGTGCGGTGCGAGCCTGGGCGGGCGACCGCAAGGGTCGCCCCTACGGGTGTGGGGTGGGGGAGTGCATACGAGACGGGCCAATGTGGGGCGTAAATCGAGCGCCGCCGATGGCGGAAGAAATAAAATGAGCGAGTAGCCGCGTTCAAAATTACAAGCGTCCGCCGCAGGGCAGCGCAGAAATTTTGGGCACCGCAACAGGGGCATCGGCCCCTACGGAAGCATAACAAGAGGTGCGGTGCAGGGGGCGCGGATTGCTACAGCCAGTGTACGCACTGGCTTCGCAATGACAGTTTTTTGCAAGGGGTGCGGTGCAAGACCAGACGAGCCGATATAGGCATCGGCCCCTTTGGGAGCATGGCAAGGGGTGCGCGCGGGGCGGGGGAGAGAAAGAAAACAAAAGGGCACCGGCTATTGCCGGCGCCCTTGCTTTGCGACAGGATGGGTCAGTTGCACTCCTTGGCCTGCTTGTTTTGCTCCTGGTTCTGGGTCTTATTCTGGTTCTGATTTTTGTTCTGATTCTGGTTTTTATTCTGGTTCTGGGTATTCTTTGCCATTGTGGCACCTCCTTTTAAACCTGTGTATGATGGTAGTATGGCGTGAAGCAGTGAAAAATATACAATTCAGCGGCAAAAAAATATTGACAACGCCGCGTCTGGATGCTACAATACCAGAGGAAAACAAAGAAGGCAGGATGCATCCGCCTCACCTCCAGCGTCAGCAAAGAGGTCAACAGCAGGAAACGGCTCCTTATGAGGGAGTCGGATTTGGCTATGCGGGTGCTTTCGGCATCCGTGTTTTTATTTTTGAATGGAGGTGTTTCGGCCATTAGCAAGCTGCAGCATGAATTGAACGAGGAAATCCGAGATAAGGAGATCCGCCTCATCGGTGAGACTGGCGAACAGATGGGCATTGTTTCCGCAGAGGAGGCCCTGCACATCGCAGACGAGCGCGGTTTGGATCTGGTAAAAATCTCTCCGCAGGCTGTGCCCCCTGTGTGCAAGCTGATGAACTACGGCAAGTACAAGTTTGAGCAGAGCAAGCGGGAGAAGGAAGCCAGAAAGAACCAGCATGTGGTGGAAATCAAGGAGATCCGGATGTCCCCGGGCATTGATGTGGGCGATTTCAACACCAAGCTGAAAAACGCCCAGAAGTTCCTGGCTGACGGCAACCGCGTGAAGGTTTCCGTGCGTTTCCGCGGCCGTGAGATGGCCCATACGGACATCGGCCGGGATCTGCTGAATAAGTTTGCCGAGCAGTGTGCCGAAACAGCAACATTGGAAAAGGCAGCCAAGATGGAGGGGCGAAATATGTCCATTTTCCTCTCTCCCAAAGCAGGCAAGTAATTCATGGTTCCGCCACGGGGCGGAGAATATACGGAAGGAGTATTTATCATGCCTAAACTGAAGACCCACAGCGGCGCCAAAAAGCGCTTCAATCTGACGAAGTCCGGCAAGGTCAAGAGAGCCCACGCTTTCAAGAGCCACATCCTGACCAAAAAGGACACCAAGCGTGGCCGTCGTCTGCGCAGCGGCACCTATGCCGACTGCACCAACGAGGCGACCATCCGCAAGATGATCCCTTACAAATAATTGACGGAAGCGTTAGAATAGGAGGCAAGAACAAATGGCAAGAGTTAAAGGCGCAATGATGGCGCGTAAAAGAAGAAATAAGACACTGAAGCTGGCCAAGGGTTACTGGGGCGCTAAGTCCAAGCACTTCAAGATGGCCAACGAGCAGGTCATGAAGTCCCTGACCTACGCTTATGTAGGCCGCCGGCTGAAGAAGCGTGACTTCCGTCAGCTGTGGATCACCCGTATTTCCGCCGCCTGCAAGCAGAACGGCATGAACTACTCCACCTTTATGCATGGCCTGAAGGTGGCCGGTATCCAGATTAATCGCAAGATGCTCTCTGAGATGGCGATCAACGACAGTGTGGCTTTTGCCGCCCTGTGCGATATCGCAAAGAAGGCCTGAGAAAAGTGATGAAAAAGTGCAGCCGAAGGGCTGCACTTTTTTTGATTTCTGGCGGGGGCTTATTCCTTAGGGGTATAGTAGTCGATCAGGAGTTTCGTATCAGACGACATGCTGTTTTGCGGAAGCCACACCAGACTGATTGTGGCGATGAGCGGGGGCCTGATGGGAACCAACGCGAGATCAGAATAATACTGGGCCACGGAGTGCATCAAAAAGCCAGTGGCCAGGCCTTTTTTCAGCATGGTATAGATCATAGTCGGCTGGCCGGTCTTGTGCAGAACGTTGGGTGTAATATTAGCGGCCTTGAAGCTGTTATAAATGACGTCGTGTAGCATGAAGCTGCTTTTGAACAGGGCAGGCTTTTCATCCCTCAGATCCTCTATGCGCAGGTATTTCCGCTTAGCCAGGGGATGATCCGGCGTTGTACACCACATGGTCTCCGTGGTGGCCACGGGGATGGTCGCATACCACGCGGGCAGAGGATCGTAGTGAGCCACGAAGGCAATGTCCAGGGTGTTCTCGGTGAGCTTCTGGAGCATCAGCTTTGTGCCACCTTCCTCCGTGGAGAGCATAATCTGCGGGTGGCTGGGAGATATGGAGCTCCCGGGCGGCCCGGGTGATGCTGTTGTACTTACAGGCGGCCTGAAAAAAACGCAGCTGCTGCAGCTTCATGGGGGATGACCTCCTTTTGCCGGGGCTGCGGGGACAGCCATCATCAAGCTGATGATGAGCATGGGCCTCAAGAATGTGATCATGACTGATCGCTCCGGTGCGATCTATGAGGGTCGACCGGGCCTTAACCCGGCCAAGGAGGCCATTGCCGCCGTGACGAACCGCGAAAAGCTGGCGGGCGCTCTGGCAGACGTGACCCGGGGCGCGGACGTGTTTATCGGTGTATCGGCTCCCGGGGTGCTGACGGCGGAGATGATCCGCTCCATGGCAAAGGATCCCATCATTTTTGCCTGCGCCAACCCCACACCGGAAATTTTCCCCGAGGAGGCCAAGGCGGCCGGCGCGGCCGTGGTGTCCACGGGACGCAGTGACTATCCCAACCAGATCCATAATGTTCTCTGCTTCCCGGGTATCTTCCGCGGCGCACTGGACGTTCGGACCAGCCAGATCACGTAGAATATGAAGATCGCTGCCGCCTACGCCATTGCTGGGCTGGTGAGCGAGGAGGAGCTGAACGCCGATTACATGCTGCCTAAAGCCTTCGACCCGCGCCTCCGAGATGCGGTGGCCCAAGCCGCCGCAGAAGCGGCCAGGAAAGACGGCGTGGCCCATATCTGACAGGTGGATGCTATGGAAATATCGAATCGAACACGACACCATGGGCGAGGTGCAGGTGCCCGCAGAGCTGCACTGGGGCGCACAGACCCAGCGCAGCAAGGATAACTTCAGGATCGGCGGTCAGCGCCAGCCCAAGGAGATTATTACCGCATTTGCCTACCTCAAGGAAGCCTGTACCAAGGCAAACCTGGAAAAGGGCCTGCTGAGCCGGGAGCAGACAGAGGTCATTACCCAGGCCTGCGAGGAGATCCGCGCAGGGAAGTGGGAGGAGGAATTCCCTTTGGTGGTCTAGCAGACGGGTAGCGGTACCCAGACCAACATGAACGTAAACGAGGTCATCAGACACATTGCGGCGGATCACGGTGTGACGGTACACCCCAACGACCACGCCAACCGATCCCAGTCCAGCAATGATACCTATCCCTCGGCACTGCACATTGCGGCGGTGCTGGCGGTTTCCCGGAAGGTGCTGCCTGCGGCGCAGCGGCTGGAGGATGCCTTCCGGCAGCTGGAGGAGGCTTACCCGAAGGTCATCAAGATCGGACGCACACACCTGCAGGACGCCACGCCCATCCGCTTTGCCCAGGAGGTATCCGGGTGGCGGGAGATGATCGCTGCGTCGCAGCGTATGCTGGAAAACAGCCTGACGGAGCTGCGCAAGCTGGCCATCGGCGGCACCGCCGTCGGGACAGGACTCAATGCACCCAGGGGCTTTGACGAGACGGTCTGCCGGGAACTCTCTACACTGACGGGTGTTGAATTTATCCCGGATGAAAATAAGTTTCACGCACCTACGGCAAAGGATGCGCTGTGCTGGAAATGCACCCGGAATATGAGGACTACTACTTCAACATCGAAAAGATCATCATTGCCGGGGTGGGCATGGAAATCGGCGGAAAGATGCACACCGCCCGCTGCAGAAATGACCTGGGCTCCACCATGCTGCGCATGAACGTGAGAGACACACTGATGAAGATCATCCCTATGGTGTATGAGCTGGAGAAGGTGCTGCTGCACATGGCGGAGGAGAACAAGGAAAGCTCCTCAAGGACTATCCCTTCTGGGCCACCGATGTCATCGCCGGCGGAACCTATGACTGTGTGCCCGACGACTACAAGACCATCGCATTCTGGAACTGCATCGTCGCTGATAAGGATCTGAGCGAGGACCTGGTCTACAAGCTGACCAAGACCACGTTCGAGAACCTGGACTATCTGCTCAACGTTGACGTTGCCGCAGCCGGCATCTCCACGGATAACCTGAATGTTATGGTCACGCCTCTGCACCCCGGCGCCTACAAGTACTACACCGAGATCGGCCTGAACATCCCCGACAACCTCAAGCCCGTCGAGTGAGCTATTGATTCAACCTGCCCACAGGTCGATAGCGCAATACTATCGGCCTGTGGGATCTTAATTAATCCATGTATGTATGGAGGCAGATATGAAGCTATTTAAAAAGAAAGAAAAAGAACTGGAAAAAGAGATAGATCTGAAGGCAATGGAAGAGGATGGCGCATCCAAAAGAACACTGACCGGCGGATGGGAAAAGTTCATCTTCTTCTTTGCTCTGGCAATGGCACTGTTCCATATCTATGCACGGGTGCTGTCCTCCGCAACGGCGTGGTACCTGTACTGCGTGCATGTGGGTGCAGGCGCTGTGATGACTTTCGCACTGTATCGGGGCACCAAAAAATCGCCCATAAACCGCCCGTCGGCACCGGACGTGGTGCTGATGGTCCTCATTGCGGCGGCATTTACATACATGTGCGTGGAAATGAATACGCTGGTATACCGTATCGGCGTGAATCCCAATACAATGGACCTGGTGGTGGCGGTGGTCGTGATCGTATGCGTGCTGGAGATCACCCGTCGTACTTGCGTAAATATCCTGCCGATCATTGCACTGCTTCCAGCTGGGTACGGACGCTCTGTTCCTGATCTATCCGGGTACGTCTACGGATCTGATCGGCCTGGGCCTGTGCGCCGCTGCAGCTGTGCTGATCATCCTGCGTAATAAGATCGTGCTGAAAAAGAAGACGTAAAATTCAGGAGACGGAAACTGTCTCCGACCTGTGAGGCGTAAGGCTTGGCCCACGGCAACGCGTGTTACGCGCTGCCGTGGGCCCATGTTTTTTGCGGCCTTTTTTTGCATTTACCGTTTTGTATCTGTACATTGTAAAAAAATTGCAGTATAATAAAGAAAAAACCTGAACAGGAGGAAACAATATGTACTGTGTCAGAAATGTCAATGAGGATTACACATGGATCGGCGCCGACAGCCGACGTCTGGCGGTGTTTGAGGGCGTTTTCGGCGTGCCGGAGGGCGTTTCCTACAACAGCTATCTGCTGCTGGATGAGAAGACCGTGCTGTTTGACACGGTGGATGCCCAGGTGATCCGGCAGTTCAGGGAAAACCTGCTGCACACACTAAGCGGGCGGACGCTGGACTATATCGTGGTACACCACATGGAGCCCGATCACACCGCCGAGCTGGAGGACCTGGTGCTGCGGTTCCCGGAGGTGCAGATCCTGTGTACCGCCATGGCGAAGACCATGATCGGCCAGTTCTTCGGCCACGCCTATGATGACCGCATCCATGTGTGCAAGGAGGGGGATACCCTTTGCACCGGACGGCACACATTGCAGTTCGTGATGGCCCCTATGGTACACTGGCCGGAGGTGATGATGACCTACGACCATACCGATAAGCTGCTGCTGTCGGCGGACGCCTTCGGCTGCTTCGGTGCGCTGAACGGACATCTATTTGCTGATGAAGTGAACTTTGACCGGGACTATCTGGACGAGTGCCGCCGGTACTACACCAATATCGTGGGAAAATACGGCTCCCAGGTGCAGGCGGTACTGCAGAAGGCGGCGGGGCTGGAGATCAGCATGATCCTGCCGCTTCATGGATTCGTCTGGCGCAGGGATCTGGGGTATATTCTGGGCAAGCACGACCTGTGGAGCCGGTACGAGCCGGAGGTGCAGGGCGTGATGATCGCCTACGCCTCCATTTACGGGGATACGGAGTGTGCAGCCAATATCCTGGCCTGCCGCCTGGCGGAGCAGGGGATAAAGGTGCAGATGTTCGACACCTCCGTAACCCCATCGTCCTACATTCTGGCGGCGGCATTCCGATATAGTCACCTGGTGTTCGCCGCACCGACCTATAACGCCGGGGTATTCATCACCATGGACGAGCTGCTGCGGGACATTGCCGCCCATGGGCTGAGGGGCCGGCGGATGGTGCTGCTGGAGAACGGCTCCTGGGCTCCCGTCAGCGGCCGGGAAATGGGGAAGATCCTGCAGGGCTTGAAGGATTGGACGCAGATAGAGGACACCTTCTCCATCCGCTCCGCCCTGAGAGAGGATCAGACTATGCAGCTGGAGCGGCTGGCAGCGGTGCTGGCCAAGGATGTGAAGGCTGCTCCTACGGCAAAGGATGCAGAAGGAAAGAAAAAGAAGCGGTTCGTGTGCAAGGTCTGCGGCTATGTGTATGAGGGCGACTCTCTGCCCGAGGACTACAAGTGCCCTCTCTGCGGAGCCGGTGCACAGTACTTCGAGGAGAAATAATAAGGAAAGCGGCAGCTGGAAAGCTGCCGCTTTTTCCTTGTTTGCACCGCTGAGGTATGGTATACTGAGAGAGAAAATCAGAGAAGGGGGAAAATGCTATGCAGTTCATACTGATCCCGTTTGCCCTATGCTTCCTGCTGTACATCCGGCAAGAGAATCGATACAGATTCCGGGCGGCCACCGCCCTGAAGATTACCCTGACCCTGACGCTGACGGTGTGCCTGACGGTGGCGCTTGCCCGAAAATTTTCCCCGGTACTGCTGATGGCGGCAGTGGGGATGCTGCTGTGCGCCGGGGGCGACTTTTACCTGCAGTACATCCGCAGGGATCCACGAAAATTTACAAAGGGCATTGTACTGTTCAGCTTGGGGCAGATATGCAACATTGCGGCCCTGCTCCGGCTGGCACCACTGCACTGGAGCGCCGGAGCAGCAATGGCCGGGTTCATGGCGCTGGCCGTTGCCCTCAAGTGCATCGGGCGGTGGAATACCGCCGCTAACGACCCTTGGCTGACCATCTACACGGTGCTGGTGGCCGCGACGGCGGCCAAAAGTTTGTCCACCGCCGCAGTGCTTGCCGGGACGGACTGCGGCCTGCTGCTGGGGGCAGGGGGCGTACTGTTCTTCCTGTCGGACATGGTACTGGGGATCTGGAACTATCAGAAGACGCATATTTTACTGGCAGATCTGAACTGGCTGCTATATTTTGCCGGGCAGTTTATGCTGTGCGCGGGATACATCGCGGCGGTCCAATAAAAAATGCCCCCACATCCGTTTCGGATGTGGGGGCGATTTGGGGGATGATGGGGGTTATGCCTCGCCTTTGGCAACGGCCTCCGGCTCGGTCCAATCCACCATGGTGGCGATGCAGCGGTTGATGTTCTTGCCGAGGCCATAGAACTTCGCCTCGTAATCTGTCATCACGCCCACGGGGCCGCCTGCATGGAGGTCCCGGGTGACATCGGACAGAGTGAAGCCGAACTGGGGGATCTCCTCCACAGACCAGTCAAAGAGCTTGTCGTTGTCGGTTTTGAAATGAATCTGTCCGCCGCCCTTCAGCACCTGGCGGTATTTTTTAAGGAAATTCCCGTGGGTCAGGCGACGCTTTTTCTGGTTGCTCTTGGGCCAGGGGTCGCAGAAATTGATATAGATGCGATCCACCTCGCCGGGGGCGAACAGCTCCGGCAGGGAAGCGGCGTCGGCATCGATGAAGAAGACATTGGTGAGATTTTCCGCCGTGACTCGCTCCATGGCTACCACCATAGCATCCGGTACCTTCTCCACGGCGATGAGAAGGGTATCCGGCTGGGCCTGGGCCGTTCCGGCGGTGAAACGGCCCTTGCCGCAGCCAAGCTCCACCTCCACGGATGCTGCCTGGGGGTACAGCTCCCGCCAATGGCCCCGCATGGCCTCCGGCTGGCGGATCCAGCAGGAGGCACAGGCCTCCATCCGGGGATGGAGATTTTTCTTTTTTCGCATGCGCATGATCGCGTTCCTCCTGTATCGTACCTCGCCGGGGGCGGGGAAAATTTCTGCAATATGATACCACAAAACAGGGCCGGATGTAAACGGGGAAAACCATTTTCTCCGAAAATGTTGATTTACAATTTCATTGCAAAGGTTTTTCAAACCTTAAAATTAACGAAAT
>ENA-UONZ01001662-UONZ01001662.1-human-gut-metagenome-genome-assembly--contig:-C93old-NODE-1662-length-22138-cov-20.795544_pt1 | contig 22138 bp, 22 predicted proteins | sample MGYA00242468_ERZ724015 | MGnify/ENA metagenome assembly ERZ724015
CGGCTTGTGAAAATAGGTAGTCGCCGACTTAACAAAGAGCTCTGAGAGAAATCTCAGGGCTTTTTTGTTGCATGAACATAAAAATACATAGCCGCAAATTTGCAGGAAAAAGCGCTTTTGCCTCGTGTTAAGAGGTGAAAGCGCTTTACAATTTTGCAAAAAGGATGCGACTAAACATGAAACGATTCCACCGCCGCTGTCGGCGGCTATGTATTCTGGCGGCGCTGCTTGTGCTGCTGGTACTGTTTCTGCGGCAGAACGTTCTGCTGGATACAGCCAGCCGACATGCGATCTTGCTGGACGCCCAAAGCGGGCAGGTACTGGCGCAGAAACGTGCTGACGAGCGCACTGCACCGGCATCTCTGACAAAAATGATGACCATACTGCTGGCCATTGAGGCAGAGCCGGATTTGGATAAGCAGGTAACACTGCCGGAGGGTATTTTCCCGGCCTTGCAGATCGAAAGAGCATCTATGGCAGGCTTTGCGCCCGGGGAGACAGTCACGGTGCGGGACTTGCTCTATGGTGCGATGCTGCCTTCCGGTGCAGAATGCTGTGAGACGCTGGCGCGGCTGGTGAGCGGCAGTGAGGATAACTTTGCCGCACTGATGAACCAAAAGGCTGCAGAGCTTGGTATGAAGAATACCCATTTTACCAATCCCACCGGCCTGACGGATACCGAGCACTATTCCAGTGCGGCAGATATGGCAAAGCTCTTGCAGGCAGCATTACACAATGCGACCTTTCGCACCATTTTTACTGCGGAGCACTACACCACCACAGCGACTGCGCAGCACCCGGAAGGCGTTTCGCTGACCAGTACACTGCTGGGCAAGCTGGACGGAACAGAGCTTCCCGAGGGGGCACAAATCGAGGGCGGCAAAACAGGGTATACCGCCGCCGCAGGGCTGTGTCTGGCCAGCCTTGCCACCGTGAACGGAAAAGAGTACATCCTTGTTACGCTTGCCGCGCCCGGAGACCATGGGACTGAGCAGTACAATATCCGCGATGCAGTGCATGTGTACCAGAAACTAGCGGATAAAAAATAACCGCGCTACACAGGGCTCGCCTTGCAAACCGGGTGCTCCGGCGGTACAATAGGGACATTCTATCATGGAAAAGGATGTTTGACTATGCGAGACGAAGCCATTGACCTGTGCGGACAGATAAATTTTACCCGTACCGATGCCATGCCTCTGCTGGAACGGGATGCGCAGTTCCGTTTTACCTGTGCGGGCTGCGGCAACTGCTGCCGCGGGCGGGAGGATATCGTGCTGTCCGGCTATGATTTGTGGCGTATTGCTGCTCGGCTGCGTCTGCCGCCGCAGATCGTGGCACGGGGCTACTGCCGCAGCAGCATAGGCAGGGTGAGCCATTTACCGGTGCTGCGGCTTGCCCCGGTCAAGGAAAACCGCAATAACTGCCCCTTTCTGACCGAAAACCACTGCGCCATCCATGAGGCAGAGCCGTTGGTATGTGCGCTGTATCCGCTGGCGCAGGAGATCAGCCGGGCAGGGGAGGTTCACTACTTTTTACAGCCCACCGGCTGCGGCGGGCAGGTGATCGAAGCAAGGGTGCAGGATTACCTTGCCCGCTACGATGTGCCCGCCCGGGAAGCCATTGATGTGCGCTGGGCGCAGACCTGCATGGCGCTAGAAGATACGGTGGAACAGCTGGAGACAGTGCTCAGCCCGGTACTGGTGCGCAGGATGCAGGCAAAGCTCTGGCAGGCACTGTATTTTGGCTACGATTATACGCAGGACTATCTGCCGCAGCTGGAAGCAAACCTGCAAACGCTGGACACGGAGCTGCATAAACTGACGGAGTATCAGAAAAAACGAAATAATTGTTCAAAATAATTGATGGATGGCTTTACTTGAATCGATAATAAAGGCCGTTTTCGGGCAAAAGTGGATTGTTTTGCCAGCGATTCTGTGATATACTTCACGAGTGTAAAGCGAACCTTGATTGATCCGCTTACAATATCGGCCCGGAGTGCGGCGTCCTGTTGGCTGCAAGGGCTGGAGATAGAGGAGATCATCAATATGCGTAAAATCACTCGTCGTTCCTTCCTGACTGCTGCCGTTGCCTGCGGTGCAGCAGCTGCCCTTTCCGCCTGCGGCGGTTCTTCCTCCGCATCTTCTGCGGCAGCATCCTCCACGGTTGCTTCTGCATCGGTCGCTGCCGCTTCAAACGGAGAAAAATTCACCGTTGGCATCTGCCAGCTGGTGCAGCACGCTGCACTGGATGCCGCTACGCAGGGCTTTGAGGACGCCCTGACCGCTTCCTTTGGCGAGAACGTCACCTTCGACTTCCAGAATGCACAGGGCGATTCCGCTACCTGCGCCACCATTGCCAACGGCTTTGTTTCTTCCAGCGTGGCACTGATCATGGCAAACGCTACCCCTGCTCTGCAGGCTGCACAGGCTGCTACCAACACCATCCCCATTCTGGGCACCTCTGTTACCGAGTACGGTGTGGCACTGGGTCTGGACAACTTCTCCGGCACCGTGGGCGGCAACGTCTCCGGAACCTCCGATCTGGCACCGCTGGATCAGCAGGCAGATATGATCGTGGAGTGGATGCCCGAGGTCAAGAAGGTCGGCCTGCTGTACTGCTCTGCCGAGGCAAACAGCCAGTATCAGGTAGACGAAGTGCAGAAGTATCTGGAGGCCAAGGGTGTAACTGCTACCCAGTACGCTTTCTCGGATTCCAACGATCTGTCCTCCGTCTGCCAGAAGGCTGCAGACGAGAACGATGCGCTGTATGTGCCCACTGATAACACCGTTGCCGCCAACACCGGCATCGTGGACGGCATCTGCCGCCCGGCTAAGAAGCCTGTATTCGCCGGTGAGGAGGGCATCTGCTCCGGCTGCGGCGTGGCTACCCTGTCCATCAGCTACTACGACTTGGGCTACACCACCGGTGAGATGGCAGTCAAGATCCTGAACGGTGAGAGCGACATCTCCACCATGCCCATCGAGTACACCGATGTGACCAAGAAGTACAACAAAGCTGTCTGCGATGACCTTGGCCTGACCGTACCGGAAGGCTATGTAGAAATCGAAGCCTGATAACAGCAAAACCGGAACAATATAAAAATAGCGGAGAAGAGTGAATTTTTACTCTTCTCCGCTTTCCCGTATCAAAGCGGGAGATAAAAAAAGTGTAACGTTTAGGAGGAAATTGTTTTGGAGATCATTGCAAGACTTGCAAACCTGCCGGGCGCTTTACCGGGTGCCTGTGCGCAGGGGCTTATCTGGGGTATCATGGCCATCGGCGTGTACCTGACCTACCGTATTCTGGATGTAGCCGACCTGACCGTGGACGGCAGCTTTGGCACCGGCGGCGCGGTGTGCGTCATGTGCCTGCTTTCCGGCATGAACGTTTGGGCAGCATTGCTGGTGGCTGTGCTGGCCGGCCTTGCTACCGGCCTTGTCACCGGCCTGCTGCACACCTTTATGGGCATTCCCGCCATTCTGGCCGGTATCCTGACCCAGCTGGCGCTGTATTCCATCAACCTGAAGATCATGGGCAAGGCCAACCAGTCCATCAACGTGGATAAGTACGGCCTGCTCATCTCCCTGCGCTGGGTCAAGGAATTTGCCCTGCATAACCCCATTATCATGGTTATCCTTGCTACGGCGGTGGTCATCGGGGTGCTGTACTGGTTCTTCGGTACGGAGCTGGGCTGCGGCATCCGTGCTACCGGCTCTAACCCTGCCATGTCCCGCGCACAGGGCATCAACACCAACTTCAACATCGTGCTGGGTCTGGCCGTCTCCAATGCGCTGGTGGCTTTGTCCGGTGCGCTGCTCAGCCAGTATCAGGGCTTTGCAGACGTCGGCATGGGACGCGGTGCTATTGTCATCGGTCTGGCTGCCGTCATCATTGGCGAGGCCGTGTTTAGCCGCATCTTCCACAACTTTGCCCTCAAGCTGGCCTCTGTTTCCATCGGCGCGATCATCTATTATATCGTCATTCAGCTGGTGCTGACACTGGGCTTTGATGCAAACCTGCTCAAGCTGCTGAGTGCCTCTGTGGTGGCAGTGTTCCTTGCCGTGCCGTACTGGAAGGGCAAATACTTCTCGAAGCCGGTCAAAAAGGCAAAGGAGGACGCAAAAAATGCTTGAGATTCAAAATGTTTCCAAAACCTTCAATGCAGGTACAGTGAACCAGAAGACCGCCCTGAACGGCCTGAACCTGAAGCTGAACGAGGGCGATTTTGTCACCGTCATCGGCGGCAACGGTGCGGGTAAATCCACCATGCTGAATGCCGTGGCCGGTGTGTGGCCAGTGGACGAGGGCAAAATTTTGATCGACGGTGTGGACGTCACCCGTCTGAGCGAGCATCAGCGCGCCGCCTACATTGGCCGCGTGTTCCAGGACCCCATGACCGGCACTGCCGCCACCATGCAGATCGAGGAAAACTTGGCGCTGGCAGCCCGGCGCGGCAAGCGCCGCACCCTGCGCATCGGCATCACCAAGGCAGAGCGGGAGCAGTACCGTGAACTGCTTAAGACCCTTGATCTGGGCCTTGAGGATCGCCTGACCGCCCGCGTGGGGCTGCTTTCCGGCGGTCAGCGGCAGGCGTTGACCCTGCTGATGGCTACCATGAACAAGCCGAAGCTCCTGCTGCTGGATGAGCACACCGCCGCACTGGACCCCAAAACGGCGCTGAAGGTGCTTACCCTTTCGGCACGCATCGTGGAAGAAAACCATCTGACCACCATGATGATCACCCACAACATGAAGGATGCCATCAAATACGGCAACCGGCTGATCATGATGCACGAGGGGCACATCATCTACGATGTGGCAGGGGAGGAGAAGCAGAAGCTGCACGTCTCCGACCTGCTGGCCAAGTTCCAGATCGCCAGCGGCGGCGAGTTTGCCAATGACCGCATGATCTTGTCCTGAAGAGGGATTGCGATGAGAAAACTTTGGAAACGAGCAGCGGCGCTGGTCGTCAGCGCTGCATTGGCCGGTGCGATGCTTCCCAGTGCATTCTCGGAAGAAGCAACGGATGCGGTGGAAGCAAAACTTACAACGATGACTTTGCGGGAAAAGGTTGGGCAGCTGTTCTGGGTGCGCCCTGAAACGCTGGACTTTTCACTGAATCCTGAAAAAAAGACGCTGACGCAGACCATGCGGCAGAATCTGGAACAGTATCCGGTGGGCGGCATCACAGTTTTTAAGAAGAACATTCAGGACGAGAACCAGCTTTCCTCCTTGATCGCGGATTTCCAAAGCGCTTCCAAAATACCGATGATCGTGGCCGTTGATGAAGAGGGCGGCGCGGTAGCCCGGCTGGCAAATCATGAGGCCTTCTCTCTGCCTAAATATACGAGCGCCCGGGATATTGGCAAAACAGGCGACCCGGAGCAGGCCCGCCAGATGGGACGGACGATCGGCGGCTACCTGCGATTTTACGGGTTCAATCTGGATTTTGCACCGGTTGCGGATGTGGATTCCAACCCGGCTAATCCGGTCATTGGCAGGCGGGCTTATTCCACCGATGCGCAGCAGACGGCGCAGATGGTGGCCGCTGCAGTGGAGGGCTTCCACGAGGCCGGGATGCTCTGCACGGTAAAGCATTTTCCGGGCCATGGGGATACCGGACAGGACAGCCACTACGGAACAGCGACATCCTACAAGACCTGGGAAGAAATGAAAGCGATGGAAATGCTTCCCTTTAAGGCTGGGATCGCCGCCGGGGCCGATGTGGTCATGACGGCGCACATCACGACCCCGAATGCGACCACGGACGGCCTGCCGGCATCGCTGTCCTACACGATGATAACCGAGCGGCTGCGCGGAGAATTGGGCTTTCAGGGCGTGATCGTAACCGATGCACTGGAAATGAATGCCATCAAAAACCACTTTACGCCGGCGGAATCGGCTGTGGCAGCACTTCGAGCCGGTGTGGATGTGCTGCTGATGCCCAGTGATCTGCGCGCGGCCTTTGATGGTGTAGTTCAGGCAGTGGAGGACGGCACGCTTTCAGAAGAGCGCCTGAACGAAAGTGTCCGGCGGATCCTGACCCTCAAACAAAAGGCTGGCCTGGATCTCAGCGGGTCGTCTGCAGCAAAGCAGCCTATAGCGGAGAAAACCTCCGATACGAAGTGCAGCTTTTCGGGCTGGCTGAAAAAGCTGTGGTATGGGGCTGATACCGTAGCGTGAATCCCACAATATGTGCAAAACAGGCTCCCCGCCAATGGCAGGGAGCCTGTTGCTGTATGCGGCTTACCGCTTGATATCGTAGTTCATGTTCATCAGGTTGCGGATGGTGCTCACATCATCGGTGATGTTGGCGTCGCCGTGGATGGTGTGCTTGATGGCGCTGCTGGCCACTGCAAAGTTGATCATATCCATGGCCTTGTAGTTGTGCAGCATGGCGTAGATCAGGCCGCTGGCAAAGGCGTCGCCGCCGCCCACGCGGTCCAGAATGTTAAAGGTGTACAGCTTGCTCTCGAAGGTGTGACCCTCGTACCACATAAAGGCCTTCAGGCTGTTCTCGCTGCCGCTGTGAGCGTAGCGCACATGGCGGGCGATGCACTTCAGGTTGGGGTAGCGCTCGATGAACCGCTGGAAGATCTCGTCCTGCTGCTCGTAGCTGGGTTGCAGGGGCACGCCGTCCTTCCAGTCGCCCTTGCTGTGGTCGTTTTCGTCCTTCCACAGGTGGTAGGGCTCAATGCCCAGCAGCACATCCACGTAGGGCAGGCACTCGGTACAGAAGTCCCGTGCCTCCTCCCAGGTCCACAGGGTGGAGCGGAAGTTGCCGTCAAAGCTCACGGTCAGGCCCTTCTTCTTGGCAACCTTCAGCATATCAAGGATCAGGCTGCGGCAGTTGGGTGCCAGTGCCGGGGTAATGCCGCTGAGGTGCAGCCAGTCGTAGCCCTCCAGCAAGGCGTCCAGATCCACCTGAGAAAAATCGTACTCGGTAATGGCGCTATGCTTGCGGTCGTAGATGACCTTGGATGCGCGGATGCCGTAGCCGGTCTCCAGATAATAAGTACCCAGACGGTTAGAAGGGGTCTCGTCCGGCTCGGTCAGGATCATGGGGGTGCAGTGCACATCGTTGGAGCGCAGCCAGCGCACAGCGCTCTTGCCCAGACTGTTGTTGGGTACTACGCTGAAAAAGGTGCTGTCCACGCCAAGGTTTGCCAGCGCCAGCGCAATGTTGGCCTCGCTGCCGCCGTAACTGGCCTCAAAGGCCGATGCCATGCGGATCTTTTCGTAGTTCGGCGGGGTCAGGCGCAGCATGATCTCACCACAGGTGATGAACTTCTGGCCATTGGGCTCGCTGCCAAGGATCGGATTGAAATGTTCCATAAAGCTCCTCCTGATGACATTGCGGAAATCCGCAACTATTAACACATCGTTGTATCCATTATAGTGCGTTCCCGGACAGAATGCAAGCGTTTGCACGCGCAAGCAAGAGAAAATAAGACCGAAAATTTGGTAAAGTTGCTGAAAAGGCTGCCCTGCCGCAGAATTACACTCCGGTCAGGTCAAAGCTGGGGGTGTATTCCTCCTTGGCGCTGCTCTTCTGCTGCATATAGCCCTGCACAAGCCCCTTGTCCATGGCGTAGTTCACCACCCGGCGGTATTCGTAGGTGGTGATGCGCCGCCCGATGCCGTGCTCTGCGGCCTTGTAGAAGGGGGTATACTGGCTCATGACGCTGGGCAGAAAGCACCCGGGGTCGGCGTCGTTCCATGCAGCCATCTGGTCCAGTACGGCAAAGCTGTCCTCCACATGACCCGGCAGCGCCAGATGCCGCAGAATGACCCCCTTTTGCAGGATGCCGTCTGCATCGAACACCGGATGCCCGGCCTGCGCCATCATGGCTTCAATGGCGGGCTTTGCCTGTGCAAAGTAGTCCGGCGCGGCGGAAAGCTTTGCGGAAAGGGCAGAGGATACATATTTTAAATCAGCCAGCCAGATATCAATATACCCGTGCCACGCCTCCACGCTTTCCACCGTCTCGTAGCCGCCGGTGTTGCACACGATGGGCAGACGCAGCCCTTTGGCGCGGGCAATGTCCAGCGTGGCAATGATCCACGGTTGCCACTGTCCGGGAGTGACCAGATTGATGTTGTGTGCGCCCTGCGCCTGTAAATTTAAAAAGATTTCGGCCAAGTGCTCCACGGTGATCTCTTTGCCCAGCCCCTCGGCGCTGATGGGATAGTTCTGGCAGAAGCAGCACTTCAGGGTGCAGCCGGAAAAGAACACCGTGCCGCTGCCCCTTGTACCGCTGATGCAGGGCTCCTCCCAGTGGTGCAGGGCAGCGCGGGCAGCTTTTAGCGTAGCGCCTGCCCCGCAGAAGCCGGTGCGCCCGGCGGCACGGTCAGCACCGCAGCGGCGGGGGCAGAGGGTGCAGCGGGAGGGGATGGAAATGGTTTTCGGCATAATATCCAAAGTCCTTTGCTTAAAATTTTCGTATTCAGTATACCACTTTTGGTGCCATTCGTGCTATACTGAAATATAGAGAAACGATAATACAAAAAACGCAACATCTTTGCAGGGCAAGGAATGCGTTACGATGGAGGAAGCCATGCGCACCGAAACCGATGAGATCCGCGACAACCTGAAGTACCTGACCCTGCTGGCCAGAGATTACCCCTCGCAGGCGGCAGCTGCCAGCGAGATCATCAGCACACAGGCGCTGCTCAAGCTGCCCAAAGGCACGGAGCATTTCATGAGCGACCTGCACGGCGAAAACGAGGCCTTTGTGCACATCCTGAACTCCGCCTCCGGTGTCATCCGGGAAAAGGTGGATGCCGTGCTGGGTGACACCATGCCGGAAGCAGCCCGTGCCGAGCTTGCCACCCTGATCTATTATCCCACCGAAAAGCTGCCTCAGCTTAAAGCACGCTGCACTACCGAGGATGCACTGGAGCAGTGGTATACCCAAACCCTTCTCCAGCTGATCGATATCTGCCGTCTGGTGTCCTCCAAGCACACCCGCGACCATGTGCGCGGCTGTCTGCCGTCCAGCTGCGGCTATATTCTGGACGAGCTGCTCCACGCCCATTTTGAGGATCACGATAAAGACCTGTACTACGGCCAGATCGTGGGCAGCATCATCGAGAACGGCCGCGCCGACCGCTTTATTGTGCGGCTGTGCGAGCTGATCAAGCATCTGGCGGTGGATAAGCTGCATATCGTGGGCGACCTGTTCGACCGTGGCCCCCGCCCGGACATTATTCTGGATTTGTTGATGCGCCACCATAACGTGGATATCCAGTGGGGCAACCATGACGTGGTGTGGATGGGTGCTGCCGCTGGCAGTCCCATCTGCATCTGTACGGTACTTAAAACTACGCTGGCCTACCATAACCATGGCATGCTGGAGGATTGCTACGGCATCAATCTGCGGCACTTACAGCGCATGGCGGAGCAGTTCTATGGTGAGGATGATCTTTCCATCTGGATGCCCCACACGGACGCCGCCCGCGGCCCCTATACGGAAGGAATGCTCCACCGCTGCGCCGTGATGCACAAGGCCATCTCCATCCTCATGTTCAAGTTGGAATGTCAGGTCATCGACCGCAACCCGGATTTCCAGATGCAGGGGCGGGACTATCTGCGCCGCATCGACTGGGACGCCCACACCGTGCAGGTGGGGGAGAAGAGCTATCCTTTGCGGGACACCTCTTTCCCCACGGTAGACCCGGCAGACCCCGCAAAGCTGAACCCGGACGAGGAACTGGTGCTGCACAAGCTGGTGCAGTCTTTCCGGCAGAGCGAAAGATTACAGCAGCACATTGAATTTTTGTATGCCAAGGGCAGCGTGTATCACATTGAAAACGGCAATCTGCTCTACCACGGCGCTGTGCCCATGAACACGAAGGGCGGCTTTGCGGTGGAGCACTTCGAGGGACGCCGCTACTCCGGTCGTGCCCTGATGGATTACTGCGACGCCCGCGCCCGCCGTGGCTACTACGGGGCAGAGGGCAGCGCCGCCCGCCAGAGCGGACAGGATTTTCTGTGGTATCTGTGGTGCGGCAAACTTTCGCCGCTGTTTGGCCGCAGCGCCATGACCACCTTCGAGCGGCTGTATATCGCAGACCCCGCCACCCATACGGAGGTCAAGGACCCTTATTATAGCTGGTACAACGACGAAGCCGCCTGCCGCCGCATTCTGGCAGAGTTCGGTCTGCCGGGCACGAGCCATATCGTCAACGGCCATGTGCCGGTGCAGGAGAAAAACGGCGAGAGTCCCATCAAGGGCGGGGGACGGCTGGTGGTCATCGATGGCGGGTTCTGCCGCGCCTACCACGAAAAGACCGGCATTGCGGGCTACACGCTGGTATATTCCAGCCGCACCATGTCCCTGCGCACCCATCAGCCCTTTGAAAGCGCAGAAAAGGCGGTGCGGGAGAACTTGGACATCCTGTCCCAGAAGAACATTCTGGAGACCGAAAATCATCGCATCCTCGTGGAAGATACGGACGAGGGCGAGGTGCTGCGGGAGAGCGTGCACGACCTCAAGCAGCTGGTAACGGCCTATCAGCTGGGCTGGATCCCGGAGGCGCGGTGCGAGGATCACGTTTGGTGATATCGCCAAAGGGTAAAATTTGGGTCAGATTTGGCCAAAATTGATGAAAAACCCAATAAATTTTTGGAATATCCGCGTGTAATCTGGGCAAAACAGAAAATAATGAAACAGATACAAATCGGGCTTTGCTTTTTTGTGGAAGTAGTGTATAATAGGATAGTTATAAATCTGCCCCGGTGTTGGTGAATCTGTACACCCCGGCAGTACAAGTAACGAGATGGAATGCTTTCAGTAGCCTTAACAGGCCTGTGGCACAGGCCTTTGACAAGGAGATCATAAAAGTGGAGAAATTTGTTATTACCGGCGGTAAGCCCCTGCACGGAGAAGTGACTATTTCCGGCGCAAAAAATGCGGCTGTGGGTATTCTGCCTGCTACTATTCTGGCAGCGGATGTCTGCGTGATCGAAAATCTGCCTGATATCAGCGATGTGTCGGTCAGCCTCAAGATCCTGAGCACCCTGGGTGCACAGGTGAAGATGCTCAACCGCAACACCTACGAGATCGATACGCGGCATCTGGTCACTACCAATGTGCCGGACGATCTGTCCCGCCAGATGCGCGCCAGCTACTACTTCCTTGGCGCACTGCTCTCCCGCTTCGGCAAGGCACAGGTGGCCATGCCCGGCGGCTGCAATCTGGGCCCCCGCCCCATCGACCAGCACCTGAAGGTGTTCAGCGCACTGGGCGCAGAGGACAGCGTGGATTACGGCATGATCACCGTGCGCACCAAGCAGGAGCTGACCGGTGCCCATATCTTCTTTGATAAGGTCAGCGTGGGCGCTACCATGAACGGTATGCTCTCTGCGGTCATGGCCAAGGGCCAGACCATTCTGGAAAACTGCGCCAAGGAGCCCCATGTGGTGGACTTGGCAAACTTTTTGAATATGTGCGGCGCAGATGTGCGTGGTGCCGGTACGGATGTCATCAAGGTGCGCGGCGTGGAAAAGATGCACGGCTGCACTTACAGCATCATTCCGGATCAGATCGAAGCCGGCAGCTACATGGTGGCTGCCGCTGCCACCGGCGGCGATGTGCTCATCAAGAATGTTACCCCCAAGCATTTGGAGCCCATCACGGCCAAGCTGCGCCGTGCAGGGATCACAGTGGAAGAATTTGACGATGCTGTGCGGGTATCCCGTACCGGCGATATTCTGCCGCTGAAGATCAACACCATGCCGCACCCCGGCTTCCCCACCGATATGCAGCCCCTGATGGGTGTGCTGCTGAGCGTGGCTAAGGGCACCAGCACCATCACCGAGAGCGTGTGGGATAATCGTTTCCGCTATGTGGACGAGCTGCGCAAGATGGGAGCCAGCGTACAGGTGGACGGTCAGGTAGCCGTGTTTGAGGGCGTAGAAAAGCTCAGCCCCGCACCGCTGCGCGCTTCCGACCTGCGTGCCGGTGCAGCTATGGTAGTGGCTGCTCTGATGGCCGATGGCACCAGCGAGATCGAGGAGATCGGTCATATCGAGCGCGGCTACGAGAATATCGTGGAAAAGCTGCGCGGTCTGGGCGCTGATATCAGCAAGGTGGAGCGGATGCCCGCTGCGCTGGAACAGGCCCTGTAACACAAACAACAAAACAAACAGCCTGCCGTAAGTTCTGTGCGGCGGGCTGTTTTCAGGTGGTAACATAAGAGGTTTTCATGGCAGAGTTCATTTCATTGTATTCCGGTTCTTCCGGCAACAGCAGCGTGGTGCGCTGTGGTGCGCAGTACCTTATCGTGGATATGGGCAAGGGGGTACGCACTACCACAGCAGCGCTCAAATCGCTGGGGCTAGCCGTCAGCGATTGCGCGGGCATCCTTGTCACCCACGAGCACAGCGACCACGTCAAGGGGCTTTCCACCTTCCTCAAAAAGAACCCACTGCCGGTGTACGGTGCAGCGGCTACGCTGGATTTTCTGGATGCCAACGATATCGTGCCCGCCAACTGCGAACTGAACGCGCTGGAGGGCAGGGAAGAGGACATCGGCTGCTTCGGGGTACAGTCCTTTCCCACCAGCCACGACGTGCCCTGCGTAGGTTACCGCATCCATACCCCGGACGATAAGACCATGACCATCGCCACTGACCTTGGCACCCTGACCCCGCCGGTGCACGAAGCGCTTTCCGGCTGTGACCTTGTGGCGCTGGAAAGCAACTACGACCTGCACATGCTGCGCAGCGGGCCCTACCCCTATTATCTGCGCGCCCGCATCGAGAGCGTGCGAGGGCACCTTTCCAACGACGAGTGCTCCGCAAAGCTTCTGGAACTCATCCAGAGCGGCTGCAAAAAGTTCGCCCTGTGCCATCTCTCGCAGGAGAATAACACGCCGACTCTTGCTTTGCAGACCGTGTTCACCACCTTGGGTGCAGCCGGTGTCGTGCCGGAAAAGGACTGCATTGTGCAGGCACAGCGCCGCAACGAGGTAAGCCCTGCATTAGAGTTCTGATTTGTCGCAAAATAAAGCCATCTGCAACAGCTGATTCCAAGGGTTTCACCCCCCCCGGTCATGCTGCGGCAGATGGCTTTTCATTTGCACGGCAATTCGCACTTATTTTAAAATTGCTTCTCTCAAAAGATGTACAGCTCCGGCAGAAACAAAACGACTTACTCTGCGGCCTTCTGCACCCGGATATCACTGCCTAAAAACTTGATCTGTACAAAGGCCGCAAGGCGGCTGGAGATCTTCTCTGTATACAGCTTTTCCAGCAGCGCACCGTCCGTGATATTGGTGGTGACGATGGTGGGTAGCTTTGCGCCCAAGCGGTTATTCAGCAGGCTGTACAGATTCGTCAGGAAGAAGCTGGAGTTGAACTCGGTGCCCAGATCATCAAGGATCAGCAGATCGGCGTTGCAGGCAGTCTGGAACAAAGTCTCCTCCTCGCCGCCGGGGTCTGTGCCGAAATGCAGCGCTTCCAGCTTGCCGAAAAAGTCCGGGCAGGAGACATAGATCACATCATAGTTCTGCCGCAGCACCTCACCGGCAATGGCAAGGGCGGCATGAGTCTTGCCCAGCCCTGCATTGCCCACCAGCAGCAGGCTTTCGCGGGTGGCAGGGGAGAAGTCCGCGGCGTAATCCCGCAGGTCAGCCAAAACTCTGGCCATATAGCTGCGCACGCTCTCGCCCAGCGCTTTGTCCACCGTGTTGGGGTAGTAGTCCAGCTGCATGGTGTCAAAGCTGGAGATGGACAGGCTGGACAGCTCCTCGATCTCCTTGCGGCGCAGCTGCTGCATCACCCGGCGCACACAGTCGCAGGTATGGCCGTCCACTGCGCCGGTGTCCTCGCACCACTTGCAGGTGAACTTTGGCTCCAGCGCATCCGCAGGACGTCCGCTCTCAGCCAGCAGCGCGGTCAGCTTCTGCTTTGCCGCCGCAAGCGCAGCGGCAGCTTCGGTGCGGTCTTTGCCGGAGGCTCCGGCAATGGCACAGCGGATGCCTCGCACCCGCACCTCTTCCTCGGCGTGACGCAGCCCGGGAATCGCGGCTTCGGCTTCAGCCTGTGCATCCTGCGCCAAAGCGCGGGCGGTCTGCCGCCGCATGGCTACGGTGCGCAATGCCTGCTGATATAATTCGTTTTTGGTACGCATAAAGGCTCCTTACTCCGGCTTCTTGATCAGGGGACGACGGCGGGTGGCGTTTTTCAGGATATCGTTTCCGCTGGGTGTGTCGCGGTCCACCCGGATATTCCGGCTGGCACCGGCTGCGGCCACCGGGCCGCGCACATCATGGATGCTGCGCAGACCCTTGGCGTTCCATGTTTTCAGGATGCTGTTCCAGTACCACAGATCCCGCTTGGGGCCGGCCTGTACGGCGGCTTCCTGCACCATGGCGTCATCATAGCCGTACACCTCGTACCAGCGTGCAATGGCCTTGCGCCCGCCCAGCGTCAGCTCCTCGGGGGTGATCTGCAACAGGCTGCTGACGTATTCCTCGCGGCTCTGGCGCAGCGCCAGCAGCTTTAAGTGGGCATCGGCCTGCTCGCCGGTCTCTACGCCCTCGGCGCGCCAGACCTTCAGCTCATGGGTCACAGCGGCCATGGTGCGTTTGCCCCGGCTGGCCACATAGGCTACGCACAACATCACAGTCTCGGGTGCAAAGCCTTCCTGCACATACAGGTTCACCAGTTTTTCCATCTCGGTATGGGTCAGCGGACGGGCAAAGCTGGTCTGTGCGCAGTCGATCAGGCTGGAGATCATAGGGTCGGTACGGCTGGCAGCGGCGATCTCCGCCCACCGCATGGGGGCAGGGGCGCTGGGCTCTGCGCCCGGCGCGGCGTTCTCCTCGTAGCGCTCCAAAAGCCCCGCACCCGCCCAGAACGCCAGCGCACTCTCGGCGCTGATGTGGCTGCGCAGCTTAAGGTCTGCGCAGAGCTTGTCCGGGTCGGTCACGCCGGTGGCCAGCACATATAACGCCACCCGCACATTGTATTCTTCGGCAATGCCCAGCTTGGAGAACACCAGCTGCGGCACGGCGATGGTATCGCCCTTCAGTTCTTTCAAACGGTAGATCATGGTTTCCTCGTTCGGTTTATTCGTTGGCAGTATCCGGCTCAGCAGGCGGCTCCCAGGGGTCGCAATCCATCATGTCCGGGCAGTTGTTCCAGCGCTCTGGTTCGGCATCGTAGGCGTCTTTCAGATACTGCGCGGCGGCGGCACGTCCCTCGTCGGTCAGCGGAAACACCTCCCGGCGGCGCAGGGCGGGGTCGGTCTTGTCGATCGTCCAAGGCGCGGGCCAGTAATCCACGGTGAGAATTTTCTCCTCCTTGGTGGCATCCGCGCCGCCGTCCGGGTTCGGCACGGTGCGCTTGCCCGGGGTAAGCCGGTAGCGCAGCCCGGCCTCGTTGCCGCTGTAATCATTCTTGCACAAAAAGTAGTGCAGCAGGGGAACAAAAATCATGGTGCAGCTCGTCCTTTCCGGCAAAAGGCGCGGCCTTTTGCGCAATCAATTCTATTATAAAGCCGCCGGGCTAAAATGCAATAACTTTTTGTGAAACACTCTGCAAAAGCTGCCCCGCTTACAGGAAATCCGGCCTTGACAGCACCGTAGAAATATGGTAAAATATTGCCTGTTGCAGCAGATGTGCAATGTGCTACTGTGGCTCAGCTGGTAGAGCAGCTCACTCGTAATGAGCAGGTCGCCTGTTCGAATCAGGTCAGTAGCTCCAAAAAGAAACCCCCGAAAGTTGGCTTGTGAAGCCAGTTTTCGGGGGTTTTTGTTTGTGCGGCAGGGGATGGGAAAGTGGGCGATTGTGCCTTAATTACCCCTGTTTATCTGGAAATTGCTTTAATTAGTGGCGCAAAAGACGGCGCAATAAAAGCACGGTGCAAACTGCATCGTGCTAAAAATGGGCAAACAAAAACCACGGTGCGTGTGCATCGTGGTTCAATCGTCAACGTAGTTATCTACATCTGGCCATTCGGTCATATTTTCGCTTTTTTCTTCCAGCTTTTTGATTTCAGCTGCAAGTTCTTCCGGTGTTTTACCAGAAGGTGTGTATTCTTTCATTTAATTTCACTCCGTTCGATTCCGTACCAGCGTTTTCCTTTTTTGTTGGTTTCAATACGCGGGCATCATAAATCTTTCCATTGCGCAATGCAATAGGATCGTCTTTTTCGATAAATCTTACTTTGATCATATCGCCTGTACGCATTGAGGTTCGGTTTCTGATAAGGCGATAAGACATTCTGGCTTGTTACAAACTCATTTCGTTTGCACCGTCGGGAAGGTCGGGGTCGAAAAGTTGCACAGGGTCATATTCCGCAACATGGGTTTTGCTGCATACTGGGCAAGGAATCGTTTCTGCCACGATCGTGCCTCTCCATTTTTATTATATAAAAGATACTCCCACACTGCTCCCGAAGGCAGTGCGGTGCACCCTTTGCGGATGCACAGGAAGTATCTTCTGCAATAAGTATAGCGCGGGTTACCGCTGAAAGCAAGGGGAGGGCGTTGCGAGTTAATAATTTTACGCGGTCGTAAAGCCAAAACCCGCCGCACCCTGCCCGGAAACTCCGGCGGCAGAACGCGGCGGTATACTGTTACAAAAAACTTACTTAGAGATCTTCTGTCCGATCCAGATGCAGGCACCGATCACCGAGATGGCAAAAGAAGAAAAGCTGCCGGAAGCGTGGATGCCCAGCAGACCGAACAGAAACTCGCCCACAAAGCTGCCCAGCACACCCATCAGGATGTTGCGGCCAAGGGAAGTTTCGGTGCCCATAAAGCGCCCGGCCAGATATCCGGCCAATGCGCCCACCAGCGTCAGCAGGCCGGTCAGGCAGCCCACCAGTACGCACAGCAGGGCAACAATGAGCAAAATCGTTAAAGTGATCATAGTTTATCTACGACGAGTGCCGGTATGTGCTGATGGAAAACCCCATCAGTCCCCGGCAGGTACGCAAAGAGGTGGTGCTGCGGGACGACACGTTGGACATGGATGTGCACCGCAGCCCCATCCGGGTGATGCGGGTATAAGCGGAAGGAGAAGCGATGACAGGAAGATACGAGGGACAGCAGCCGAACACCGAACAGGACGGGGAGAAGCTGCTGCGGATCATGGCGATGGCGGCCAAGGCGGCCGGGGCGCAGCAGGCACCGGCGGACACAAGGCCCGCAGAAGCGAACCCCGGCGGCATGAGCGAGGGAGACCGGATGGTGAGCACCGCGAGACCCGGCACCGGGCGCGATGATGCCATGCAGAGCCTTTTGCAGGGCGATGCAGGCGGGAGCGCACCGGCGGGCGCTGCTGCAGAGACGGTGATCGGGCCGGAGGAGATAGCCAAGGCGGGAGAGATTTTGCAGCGGTACAAGACCGGCAAGGCAGCACTGGACAAGCGGATCATTGAAAACGAGCTGTGGTTCCGGCTGGGGCACTGGAAGAACTACCAGAACAAGATGATGGAGGGAAAGCCGCAGCCTTCCAGCGGGTGGCTATTCAACAGCATTGCCAACAAGCACGCGGACGCCATGGACAACTACCCAGAGCCGAACGTGCTGCCGCGAGCGGCGGACGACGAGGAGACGGCAAGGACACTTTCCAAGGTGATCCCGGCGGTGCTGGAGCAGTGCAACTACGAGCAGGTGTACAGCGACACATGGTGGCGCAAGCTCAAGACCGGCACCGGCGTGAAGGGCATCTTCTGGGACCCGGTGCTGCGGGGCGGGCTGGGAGACATCAGCATCCAGAGCGTCAACCTGCTGATGCTGTACTGGGCACCGGGCGTGGAGGACATTCAGCAGTCGCCGCACCTGTTCAGCCTGAGCCTTGAGGACAACGAGCAGCTGATCGGGCGCTTTCCGCAGATGGAGGGGCACACCGGCAAGGGGCTGGACGTGGGGCAGTACATCCACGATGACAGCATTGACACCACCGACAAGAGCGTGGTGGTGGACTGGTACTACAAGAAGGCGCAGCCCGGCGGACAGACGGTGCTGCACTACTGCAAGTACTGCAACGGCGTGGTGCTGTATGCCAGCGAGAACGACCCGCAACTGGCGCAGCGGGGCTTTTACGACCACGGGAAATACCCCTTTGTGTTTGACCCGCTGTTCATGGAAGAGGATTCCCCGGCGGGGTTTGGGTACATCGACGTGATGAAGGACACCCAGACCGCCATTGACGAGATGAACCACGCCATGGACGAGAACGTGAAGCTGGCGGCAAAGCAGCGCTTTGTGTTGAGCGACACGGCGGGGGTGAACGAGAAAGAGCTGGCAGACTTTAGCAAGGACATCGTGCACGTTGTGGGGCGGCTGAACAGTGACAGCTTTATGCCGCTGCAGACGAACGTGTTGAGCGGCAACTGCATGAACTACCGGGATGCCCGGGTGAGCGAGCTGAAGGAAGTGAGCGGCAACCGGGACGTGAGCCAGGGCGGAACCACCAGCGGCCTGACCGCTGCCAGTGCCATTGCGGCGTTACAGGAGGCGGGCAGCAAGCTGAGCCGGGACATGCTGAAAAGTGCGTACCGGGCGTTTGCGAAGGAGTGCTACCTGATCATTGAGCTGATGCGACAGTTCTACGACGAGCAGCGGGTATACCGCATTACCGGCGAGAGCGGCGGGGTGGAGTATGCCACCTTCAGCGCACAGATGCTGCGCGGGGTGCCCGGCGGCGTTGTGGGCGGGGTGCAGCTGGGCGACCACGAGCCGGCGTTCGACATTGTGGACGGAAAGATGAACCTGTAGTATTTCGCTGCAACGGAGGCGACCGCTGCCAGCGGCAGAAACAGGGAGCCGAGGTTGGGGCCGTGGCCAGCAGGACACGAGTGCCGCTCAAGGCACGAAGTGGACGCTGGAAGCCACAACCCGTTTGGTGGCATGGATCTGCAGCTGTTTGCAGATGGTAATGTTGCTGGTAGTGCTGCTGCCGGAGAGGGCGGCGCAGAGGCAGCCCCGGCGGTGCAGGAACCTGCGCTGCGTCCGGCACAGGAGCGGCTGGCACGGCGCAGCGGTGCACTGCGGGGAAAGGCAAGCCCGGCGGAACAGCCCCCTCAGCTGAGCGGTCAGCCGGAGACGCAGCCGCAGGAAGGTGAGAAGCCGACCGAGGAGAAGCCGCAGGAGCAGAAGGCGGAAAAAACCCCGGAGGAAAAGCGCAAGGCCTTTGGGGCGCTGGTGCGGGACAGCGGCGAGTACAGCGACATTTTCAACGAGGTGATGCAACAGGCCATCATCAAGGCGGGCGAGGCGGTGCACGCGGACCCCAAGGCGGCTGCCCTGCCGCAGGCGCTGAGCGAGGCCTACGGCATCGATGGCGAGGATGTGGACGGACTGATCGAGGCCGTGAAGAACGGCAAGGTGAAGGACAACGCCTACTAATCGGGATGGTGACGAGCGACAAGACCGGGGACGAGGACACGGAGGGCGCAATCAATGAACTGGCAGACGACCTTTTGAAGGGCGACAGCGAGAAGGCGACCGACACACTGGAGCAGGCGCTGGAGAGCGTACGGGCAAAGGATGCACAGGAGGAGCTGGACAGGCTGCTGCGGGCGGGCAAGAGCCTTGGCAGCGTGAAGAGCAAGATCACCGCAGTATGCAAGCCGGAGTATGTGGCGGGCAACGAATACGACCGGACACAGCTGGACGAGATGCTGCTGGCGCTGCGTGATGCGGATAATAACCCGCTGTACACCCAGAAAACGCTGGACGGCTGGGTGAGCGATGCCGAAAAGAAGAGCGCGGAACCTGTGAACGACCCGTGGGCAGACCTGCGGTAAAGACAAACAATAACAAACAAAGACGAACACCCCGGCGGCTGAGAAGGGACAGCTGCCGGGGTATGTTTTGTGTAAGAATGTCCGCAGGTGTTTTGCAAAGCGGGATGCGGTAGACTGGACACAGGAAAGGAGGCCGGGAGATGCTGGTAAGAATTGTGAAAAGAACCTTTAGCGGGGCAGAGTACTGCCCGGAGCAGAAGGTTTTGAAGCTGGGCGGCGAGGGCAGCACCGGGGTGGAGACACTGGAATTTGAGCTGCCGGAGGAATGGGCCGGTATGGCGGTGACGGTGCATGTGCAGCAGCTGGACGGCACGCTGCCGCAGTCGGTGCTGCTGGGAGAGGACAGGTGTCTGGAGGTGGACAGGATGTTCACCGCCAGCGAAAAGGGGTTGTGGATGCTGCGGGCGATGGACGGCAACGGATACTGTGCCATGACAAGGCCTGCGCGGTACGAGTGCTACGAGACTTTTGCCACGGACGGGGACACCGAAATCACCCCGAGCCAGTACGAGGCCTTTGTGGCGCAGGTGCTGGGGGCGGCGAACACGGCAAGCCAGAAGGCAAAGGACGCGCAGAGCGCGGCGGACAGAGCGGAAGGTGCAGCGGGAGAGGCACAGAAAGCCAAGGCCGCCGCTGCGGACAGCGCGCAGCAGGCAAAGGGCGAGGCAGAAAGTGCACAGACGGCGGCGCAGCAGGCAGACAAAGCGGCGGCGCGGGCAGAGGGATACGCGCCCAAGGACGGCACCGTGCTGAGCGTGAACGGCAAGGGCGGCGCGGTGAGCCTGAACGCTGCGGACGTAGGGGCGATGGATGCGGACAGGGGAGACCTTGTGCAGCAGGTGGTGCTGGAGGGCCGCACCCTGACCGTGGTGTTTACGGACGGCACGCAGCAGACCTACACAACACAGGACACCACAGAGCTTACGGCCATGACCGGGGTGCTGAGCACAGAAAACGGCGGCACGGGGCTTGACCGGGCACTGACAGCGGCAGACGTAGGTGCCGTGGAAAAGGGCAGCGGGGATTACCTGAAGGGCAACCGGGGCAACTACCGGCTGCGCATTGAGCAGCGGGGCGAGTGGAAGGGGCTGACCGTATGCGCCCACTGGCACACCCCCGGCGCAAGCGCGGTCACGCTGGTGGAAAACGGTGTACTGACCGTTCCGGCGGCGGTAACGGCAGTGCCCGGTGTGGGCTGCATCACATTTGAGGGTACGGACGGCAGCTGCACTGTGACCAGCGCCGATGTGCGGTGCAAAGTATGCGCCAACAGCGGCACGGCAGAGGGCGCAATGCCCGCACCGGCTACCCCGGCATGGGAAGCGCTGGTAGGGATGCTGGGAACCGGCGGCATTACCACTGCGGAAAAGCGGGCGGTGCTGACCGTGCTGCGCACGCTGGCGGCGGGCAATGATGCAGCGGCAGCGGCCTGTGACCGCTTAGAGGCGCTGTGGGGCGCAGACGACCCGGACAACAGGAACACTGCCCGGCTGAGCCTTGCAGTGCTGGGCAGAATGATCCTTGGGAGGAGCTAAGATGGGGTACACAAAACAGAATTTTATTGACGGCCAGACCCTGACCGCTGCCAAGCTGAACCACATGGAAGCAGGCATTGCAGCAGCGTGGGACATGGCCGGAAGCGGCACGGGCGGCGGCGCAGTGACGGGTATTCCCGGTGCGGCGGGGGACGGAGAGACGGACGACACGGAAGCACTGACGGCGGCGCTGAGCCAGAGCAACTGCGTGGTGGACGGAGGAAACAAAAAGTACAAGTACTTTGAGATCATCGTCAACAACGTTGAGGATCTGGAAGTTCGGAACGTGATCTTTTGGAAGGGCGCGAACATGGTGCTGGAGGGGTGCAAAAACATCCGGTTCGTCAACTGCACATGGGAAGGCATCAACCCGAACGGTGTAAACAAAATATGGACCTGAGGCATCCGGCTGCGGGGACGCATGGAGAACGACGAGAGCATTTGGTGCGAAAACATTTGGATCGAAGGATGCATATTCCAGAAAGTCTGGTATAACCCGTATGTGAATAACGGCAGACCGCAGGATGTTTCGGACGCTGCGATTTTACCATAGCTTTTTTAAATTTCTATCCACGCCCTCCTCGCGGAGGGCGACCGTTGTACAGCGTACCGGGTCTGTACAAACTGTAAATTTCTATCCACGCCCTCCGCGAGGAGGGCGACATGGGTTACAACACCTTACAGGCAATCATGCAAGATTTCTATCCACGCCCTCCGCGAGGAGGGCGACTATAGCTCATAACGTAGTTGAAAGCCCACGTTGAATTTCTATACACGCCCTCCGCGAGGAGGGCGACTCGCCACGTCCCAGCCGTTCTTGATGACGTACTGTAT
>ENA-UONZ01001666-UONZ01001666.1-human-gut-metagenome-genome-assembly--contig:-C93old-NODE-1666-length-22089-cov-4.464918_pt1 | contig 22089 bp, 19 predicted proteins | sample MGYA00242468_ERZ724015 | MGnify/ENA metagenome assembly ERZ724015
AGGCGACCCGAAGGCCAGGAAAGCGACCTGACAACCTATGTTTTTGGAGGGATTTTGACCAGCCAAGTCTGGCTGGCAAGGCAAGCGGAAAGGGCGGGGCAGCGGCCACAATGGAGAAGCAGGATTTGTACCATCCCTCCCCGCCGTATTTGACATTTCCCCACACGGCCATTAGAATAAAGGAAAACGTTGGCTATGCGGAGGAAACTATGGACAGAGTCAGACTGGAACAGCTGAAGGAGAAAAACAGAGCGTTTGTCCGCCGGAAAAGGTGGGAGGGGTATGAACTTTTTCAGGATTGTGTCCGCTCCCTCGGGGAGGTCCGGCTGATCGAAGACGAGGAAGATATCCGCGGGCTGATCCACTCCATGTGCGGGTGTTTTCCCCTCGATGAGTACCGGCACATTCAAGGGGCCCGCCCGGCGGCGGTGGATGAACTGAACTTTGGCACGGATCAGACCTGGTACATTGTCTGGGACGACGCTGCGCTTCCCGCCGTGGCGTGGGGCGGAGGGCCGCTTCCAAACGGAGGGCACGATCTGTTTGCCGTGGCCTTTGACACCTATATTTTCAACGGCAGCTTTACGGAAATTGTCCACAGAGACAGCTTGGGCCGCCTGTGGAGGTACCCTTAGCCGGGCGGCCTGCTGCCCCCGCCTACCAGCTGTTACATGCCGCGGCGGCCCCGCACCTTTCAACGCCCCCTCACATTTTAACGGCCTCGCACCCTTCAACACCCCCGCACCTTTTAACGGTCCCGCACCTTTTTAATGTCCCCCTCACCTTTTAACGGCCCTCGCACCTTTTAACGCCCCCACATTTTTCAACGCTCCCTTACATGCCGGCTCCCCCGGCTCATCATATCAAAAAGGTTGGTATCCGCTATGGACGTAAAAACACTGAAATATTTCCTCACCGTGGCCCGGGAGGGCACCATCACCAGGGCGGCGGAAAAGCTCTGTATCGCCCAGCCTCCGCTCAGCCGCAGCATGCAGCTTTTGGAGGAAGAACTGGGCGTCACCCTTTTCATCCGGGGCAAGCGCCGCATCCGGCTGACCGAGGAGGGCCTGTTCTTAAAGCAACAGGCCGAGGAGATCATCACCCTGGTGGAGAAAACCCAGAACCAGCTGGGGAAGATCAAGAATTCCACCCACGGGACGATCGCCCTGGGCGTGACGGAGACCTGCGGGGCCAGCATCCTCTCCGGCCTGATCGGCGATTTCCACCGCCAGTACCCCAACATCCGCTACAGCGTGTGGTGCGGAAATGGGGACGAGATCAGGGAAAAACTGGAAAAGGGCCTGGCGGACATCGGCATCGTCCGCGAGCCCTTTAATACAGAAAAATATGATCACATTTTCATTAAACAGGAGTCCTGGATCGCCCTCATGAGCGTGAACCATCCCCTGGCCCAGAGCACGGAGGACACGGTGGAGCTGGGGCAGCTCTCCGGGGAGTCCCTGATCATCCCGGCCCGCAGCGAGATACAGGATGAGATCAACAACTGGTTCAATCACATTTCCGAGGAGCGCAATATTTTCTGCCTGTACAATACGGTTTCCTGCATCATCCCCCTGGTGGAGGGCAACATCGGCGTGGCCATCTGCCCGGAATCCGTGCGCTACACCATGAACCCCCAGAAGCTGTGCTGCCGCCGCATCGTGAACCCGGAGCATCTGTCCAACCTGCTGATGGTGCGACGCTGCCACCAGGTGCTCCCGGCGGCCACGGACTGTTTCTGGGAGTTCGCCAGGGAGGCGGCGGAACATGGGTTTTGAGCGGGGATATCGGGACGGGCATCTGCACCTTGCACGGACGGGTCAGCTACATCGCCCGCATTTCACGACCTCATCTGAAATTCCTTGGGCCCCACCCCTGCCAGCTTCTTGAAGGTGGAGCTGAAATGCCGGTAGTCCCGATATCCCACCCGCTCGGCCACCTCGTAGATCGGCATATTTTTGTCCCGCATGAGCTCCATGGCCCGGCGCATGCGCACCCGGGTCAGGTACTCCAGAAAGGTGATGTTCAGCTCCACCTTGAAGAGCTTCGCAAGGTAGCTGTCGCTGATGGCCAGATGGGCGGCCACATCGCGAATGGAAAGCTCCCTTGCGTAGTTCTCCCGCACGTACCGGAGGGCTCCCCGCAGGTAGGCGTTCATATTCTTCTCGTCGTACTCCAGGAGCAGGGATTTGATTTCCCCCTCCTGTTCCCGGCGCTCCGCAGACAGGGCCTTGGTCTCCCCGATGCGCTGCACGGCCTTTTCCACCGCCTTCTGCAGCTCCTCGTCGTCGATGGGCTTTAAAATGTAGTCCAGCACCTCCATTCTCAGCGCCGCCTTGGCGTACTCAAATTCATTGTAGCCGGAAATGATGATGAACTGCGCCCTGATCCCCTCCGCCCGGCAGCGCCGGATCAGCTCCAGACCGCTGACGTGAACCATGCGGATGTCGGTGATCACAATGTCCGGCTCCAGCTTCACAATCTCTTCAAAGGCCCTTTCCCCGTCGTCCGCAGACCCCACTACCACGCAGCCCCACCTGTCCCAGGGCATGGTCATGACCAGCGCCTTCCGGGTTAATACTGCGTCGTCCACTATATAAACCTGATACATCCATTTCCCTCTTTCCAGATCATCTCTTCAGCCGCATTTCACTCGCCAAGGGCCGTGTCCAGCTGGCTCTGAAGCCCTTTTAGCAGCTCGCCGCAGTCCTCGTCCCCGTGGAGAAATTCCGCAATCATTCGGTCCACGATCAGATACGCTTTGGTGTTCTTTCTGGACAGGGTGCGCTTGTAGTCCATGTCGCGCTCCTCCCCTGTCCGGGCGTCGAATTCCCCGTCCCTCACCAGATATTCCACCAGCTCCCAGGCCGGGCCGTAGTCGTGTGGAATCCCCCGGTTGGCCAGATAGAGGTTGCAGCCCTGTAATAGCCAGGGCGTCTGTTCGGTCCGCCACAGCCCGGCGCCAGACAGAGTTTCCCCTGCGCGGCGCTCCAGCTCCTCCCTGTAAATTTCTTCCAGCACCACCGCGTCCAGGCGCCCTGCGGCAAATTCCTCCATCAGAGTCTGATTGTCCCCGTCCACCAGTGTTCCCCGCTCCAGCCCCGCTTTCATGGCGCGCAGCAGCGCGGCCCGTTCCGGGCGGTCCACCTGGTAGCGCTCGGTCTCCCCCAAAAGCGCGTCCCAGCCGGAGCTGTCCGTGGACAGCAGCAGGTCCCGCAGCAGCACGCTGACCGGAAGACCGAGGCGTTTCCCGCCGGACGCTTTAAGCAGCGCTTCCAGGCTGACTGGGGTGGGGATTTTCCCGGCTCCGCCAGCTCCAGCCGCGCCGTTTCCCCCGATTCCTCCGCTCTTCCCGGCTCCATACACGACCGCCGCGCCGTTTCCCCCGGCTCCACCGTTTCCCCCAGCCTCGCCGCCCTTTCCGGCTCTGTCCGCGGCCGATGCGGCGTTTTCCCCATCTCCTCCATCCCGGTAATACACCTTCAAACGGCTCTTAATAAACGGCAGCCCGTAAATCTTCCCCCCGCTCATGGTATTCTCCAGACAGGCCCCCGGCACCGCGTCCAGCCAGGCCAGGCCCAAATGCCCCATCACGAACTCGTCCATGGGGTAAATCAATCTCTGCTCGGCCGCGGACAACATGGAGTCGTCCCCCATGCAGACCACATCGTAGTGATATCCCTTTCCCGCGTAGAGCAGCTTTAGAAATGCCAGGGTGTCCGACTCCACAAAGGTGGGGATGACCCGCACATCCGGGTTCGCCGCCTCGTAAGCGGCCAGGCGCTCGCGCATGTAATCCTCCCGCAGCCCGTCCCCGCCCAGGGACATGAGCAGGTTCAGCTCCACCGTCTCCCGCCCCGCATTTTCCTGAACCGGCGTATACCGCCCGGCGGCGGCATAGATGGCCCCTCCGGCCGCAACCGCCGCCAGCGCAATCAGCAAACGACTCATTCCCATTTTCATGTCTTGTCCACCTGCTCTCTCCGGTACGGCAGGAGAATCACCACCTTGGTGTAGCGGCCCTTCTCGCTCTCCATCTTGATTCCATAGCGCATCCCGTAGATCAGGAGCAGCCGCTTCTGCACGTTCTCCACGCCCAGGCCCCCGTAGAGGCCCACGCCCTTCTCCACGTTGTTGATGTATTTCAAATATTCCTTGTCCACGCCGATTCCGTTGTCGTAAATCTCAATGCACACATCATCCTGTTTCCGGTATCCCCGCAGACTCAGCATGTACCCCTCCTTGCCCGCCGTGAAGCCGTGGATAATGGCGTTTTCCACCAGGGGCTGGATGATCAGGTTGGGGATCAGGCAGTCCCGAATCTCCTCTTCCACCTGGATGTCCACGTCGAATAGCTGGTCATAGCGAATCTGCTGGAGCCGTATGTAGTCCTCCACAAAGACCAGATCGTCGCTCAGCTTCACAAAATCATCCTTGAAGGTAATACTCCGGCGCAGCAGCTTGCCCAGATGGATCACAAAGCCGGAGACCTCCCCCGTGCGTCCCATCCGGGCCAGAGCGTTGATCTCATTTAACATGTTGTAGAGAAAATGGGGGTTGATCTGGGCCTGGAGGGCCTTTAGCTCCGCGTTCTTCTTGCGCTCGCTCTCCTCCCTGGCGTTCTCGATCAGGGTCTGGATGCGGGCGGTCATCCAGTTGAACACGGAGCCCACCAGGCGCATCTCGTCGCCGTCCCGCTCCCGAATCTCAATCTTTGTGTCCAAATCCCCGCTGGTCACCCGGTTCATGGAGCTGACCAGGGTGTCTATTGGGCGGTACATACGGTTGGCGAACACGGCGGCCATCAGAAATGCCAGTGGCGCCATACACCCCAGCACCAGCAGGCTGATAAAGATCATCAGCCGGTTGTTCTCGTTGAACTCCTCGATATTGTAATAGGCGTAAATGCGCAGGCCGTAGGCATTTTCCCGGGAAGCCGCCACGGAATTTTTCTCCGCCCTGCCCGGCGCGCCGGTGGCCCCTTCCGTAAACCGCCCGGTGGTGTCCAGGATAATGCAGTCGCTGCGGTCGGCCAGGGTGACGGAGGACTTCTCCTCCTCCATCTGCTTCACCGCGCTCATGAGGGTGTTCCGGTACACGTCCAGAACCACGTACCCGGCCACCTTCCCGTCCTGCCTCCGCACCGCCCGGCCCATGTTCATGCAGATTTTCCGGCCGTTCTCCGCCCGGGTGACGCTGGGGGTGACGGCGATCCGGTCAGGATACGCGGTCATCTCGTGCAAACTCCCCCAGCCGCCGAACACCGCCGGGTCGTAGAGCTTCGCGTCCCGGCTGTCCGGGTAAATGTACCGGTTCTCCGGGTCGATCACCCGGATGCGCAGGCGGTTCTCCCGGCCCGTCTGGAGTGGGCGCACCAGCTCCCCCAGCCCCTCCCGGTCATTCTGGGCAAGGCACGCCGCCAGGGCCGGCTCTGCGGAAAGGCTGTTCAGAATTTTCTCGTACTCCTCCAGGAGCTCCCGCACATTTTCCGACCCGGCCATGGCCATTGCGCCCACCTTGTCCTGGTATCGCTCCCGGGACATGTGGAAGCTGCCGTAGGAGATGGCCGCCACACAGAGGCAGATGGGCAGAATGGTCGCAAATAAAAAAGCAAAAAATAGCCGTTTAAAGTAGATTCGTTTCACCTTTTCCACTCCCGCGGCGGCAGAATCCGCCTATTTGTCCGACAAATACAGGTTTCGCTTACCTATTATACTATGATGGCAGCCGCCGCTCAACCAGAATCTGGAAAACGGCGGCCGCAGCCAAACTATTTATTCCTGATACACTCCACGCACCACCCGGATATCCTCCGCCAACCGCTCCTCGGACACCCAGGCGTGGGGCGGCCAGCGCCCGGTAGTCGATCACGCCGTCGTCCAGGCGGTTGTGGCAGTCCCGAACTCCGTCGTTATTGTGGAAATGGTAGGCGTGAATCCGGCTTCCCCAGTCCGCCAGCATGGCCTCCAGATCCAGGCCGGTGAGGCGGGCGTGGCCCACGTCGATGATGCCCGTCAGATCGGGCATTTCCCGGTACAGCCCGGCGTACTCCTCATTGTCGAACAGCGGCTGGTCCGAGGCCGGAAGGGGCAGATTTTCCACCACGATCTCCACGCCAAATTCCCGGCCGATGTCCAGCACGGTCCGTATATTTTCCCGGCTCACGGCCTGGGCCCGGAAACGCTCCTCCTCGGTGACCCCCTTCTGGGTGTAGTGAAACACGATGTGCTTTACCTTGTATTTCGCGGCCAGACCGCAGACCCGCCGGTAGCTGTCCACCATGTGCTCATAGTCCGCCGTGCCTCTTGGGCTCGCCGCCTCCACGCCGATGTAGGGGCCGTGGAAGGTCAGGGGGCAGGTCAGGGTGGGCAGCAGCCGGTTCAGCCGCTCCCAGTAATCCTCGTCATGGGTGAAGGCGATCAGCTCCACCCCCAGCCAGTCCCGGCCCTGTCCGTCCACCCACCGGGCGATCTCCTCCATCTGGCCGAACCCTTTGATCAGGGAACTTACAAATATTGCCATTTTATTTCTCCTCTCAGGATAATTCCGCCGGATACCCGATGGACATGGTGGTCTCCCCGTCAAAGAAGTGCAGCTTCTCCGGCAGAATGTTCCAGTACACGTCCTCGCCCTTGGCGAACTCGTCCTCCGGCATGATGGAGATCAGCTCCTCGCCGTCGATTTCCGTGTAAAAGCCCACGCGGTTTCCATAATTTTCCACATAGTGAATGTTCACCTTGACGCTGTAGGGGCCTTTCTCCCGGCTGAACACCACGTTCTCCGGCCGGATGCCCATTTTCAGGCTGCGGCCCTCCTTCTCGTGGATCTTTTTCTGCCACATTTCCGGCAGTTCCACCCGCTGATCGCCCAGCACCAGGTCCCGGCCGTCCATTTTTACGGTCAGAATGTTCATGGACGGGGAGCCGATGAATTTGGCCACGAAAATGTTGGCCGGGCGGTGGTATACGTTGTGGGGGGTGTCCAGCATCTGCAGGTCGCCGCCGTTTAACAGGGCGATGCGCTGGCCCACGGTCATGGCCTCGATCTGGTCGTGGGTCACGTAGATGAAGGTCTGGCCGTACATCTCATGGATGCGCACCAGCTCTTTTCTGGCCTGGCCCCGCAGCTGGGCGTCCAGGTTGGAAAGGGGCTCGTCCAACAGGAAAAAGTCCGAGCGCTTCACAATGGCTCTGGCCAATGCCACCCGCTGGCGCTGGCCGCCGGAGAGCTCCTTGGGGTAGCGGCCCTCCAGGCCGGTCAGATTTAAAATGTCGATGGCCTCCTTCACCCGCTGCCGGATCACGTCCTTTTTCTCCTTGTGAATCCGCAGGCCGTAGCCCACATTTTCCTCGATGGTCATGTGGGGGTACAGGGCGTAGTTCTGGAACACCATGGCGATATCCCGGTCCCCGCTGTCCACGTCGTTGGCCAGCTTCCCGTTCAAGTACAGGTTGCCGGTGGTGATGGTCTCCAGGCCGCTGATCATCCGCAGAATGGTGGATTTGCCGCAGCCCGAGGGGCCCAACAGGATCAGGCGCTCCCCCTTCTCGATGCTCAAATTCAGGTTGTTGATGATTTTCGTCTTACCGAACGATTTGCTCACATTTTCAAAACGAATGCTGTCCATAGTGCTTCACTCCTTCTATCCTTTGATTCCCGACTGTGCGAATGTGTTGATGATGTATTTCTGGCATACGGAATAGATGCCGAGGGGCAGCAGCATGGTCAGAACGGAAATGGCCATGGCCACCGGTATATCCGTGCCGCCCTCCGCGCTGACGAACATCTGCAGCGCCAGGGACAGGGTGTAGTTCTCCGTGGATTTTAAGATCAGGGAGGGCCACACGTACTCGTTCCAGGAGTTGATGAAGAAAATGATCCCGATGGACAGGATGGCCGGCTTCACCATGGGCACCACGATGGTCCGCAGGATATTGGTGTGGCTGGCCTTCTCCAGCTTCGCCACTTCCACCAGGGACTTGGGGATTCCCCTCATGTGCTGGCGCAGCAGGAAAATGCCGGTGGCGTCCGCCAGCTGTGGCAGGGCCACGCCCAGGATATTGTCCCTGAGGCCGATTTTGGAGATGGTGATGAAGTTGGGGATCATGGTCACGGTGAAGGGGATGAAAATGGTGCTCACCAGGATGAAATACATGAAATTCTTCCCCTTGTATTCAAAAAACACAAAGCTGTAGGCGGCCAGCACGCCGGTGATCAGCTTGAAGGCCGTCACGATGCTGGCGATGATAAAGGTGTTGGCCGTGATCTTCACAAAGGGGATTTTCTGCAGAACGTTGGCGTAGGCCGCGGTGGTGAACTCCTTTGGGATCAGGGACGAGCTGTTGAACGCCTCGTTCAGCGTCTTAAAGGACGTGGACAGGGCGAAAAATATGGGGTACAGGGATAAAAATACGATCAGGATCAGCACTCCGTGCCAGATCATTTCCGTTCTCCGCTCAGTTTTCATAGTAGACTCCCTTCTCCACATATTTGAATTCCAGGTACAGCAGGATCAGGAAAATCACCATGGTCATAATGGACAGAGCCGAAGCCTTTCCCGTATTGTAGAAGGTGAATGCCTCCTGATACACCCCGTAAATGATGTTGGAGCTGGCGTTATTTGGCCCGCCCTGGGTCAGCACCTTGATGGGCGTGAACACGTACTGCATACCCTGGACAATGCTGATGATCAGCACGTAGATGGCCGTGGACGAGGTCAGCGGCATCACGATGCCGGTGAAGATTTTGGTGTGGCTGGTCTTTTCCAGCTTGGCCGCCTCGATCAGCTCGTCGGAGACGCTGCTCATGCCCGAGAGCAGCACCAGGAAATTGTAGCCGAAGCTCTTGAGCACCGCCACCAGGGCGATGACGAAGATCACCAGGCCTTTGGTCTTGGACCAGGTTGGCATTGTAATTCCAAATTTTCCCATAATCCCGCTGACCGGCCCGGAGATGGGATTGAAAATCCACTGGAGCACGATTGCGCCCACTACCAGGGAGATCAGGCTGGGGATAAACAGCAGGGTCTTGTAGATGCTCTTGCCCTTTTTCATCACAAAGGTGTTTACATAGGACAGGATATAGGGGATTGCAAAAATCAGGATCACCAAAATGGCGATGTAAAACAGGGTGTTGGCAACGATCTGGATGGTCACCTCGTCCTGCACGATGCTGGCGTAATTTTTAAAGCCCACGAACTTCTTGGTGGGAGCCACCATGTTCCACTTTAAAAAGCTCAAGTACACGGTGTAGGCCAGGGGCCAGAACATGAACACCACGAACGCAAAGGTCGCCGGAAACAGGAACAGCCAGGCAATGATGTGGTCCCGCTTCCTGCGGTTCATCCGTTTTCCCTCCATAGGGTCTTTCTCCTCTCTTGGCCGGAAGAGGGAAGACCCGCTGTCTTCCCTCCTCCCGATTGATGGTATGTCTTACTGCTCTTCCAGCATTTTGTTCAGAGCGTCCTGAGCGGATTTAAGCGCCGTCTCCGGGGTCTCGGTGCCGTCCAGAATCTTGTCTCTGGTGTCGGCGAACATCTGCTCCGCCTGGGTTCCCATGTCGCCGGGGTAAGCGGCCCAGGGCTGTAAATACTGCATTTCCTCAAAGGCCACGCCTAAAAGCACGTCGTCCTTGATGTGGGCCTGCAGGCCGTTGGGGTCCTCCGCCACGTCCTGTCTGGGCGGCAGATAACCGGTGTTCAAGGTCCACTTGGAGAGCCACTCCGGCTGCATGATGAATATTAAGAACTCCATTGCCGCTTTCTGCTCCTCGGGCGTCTGGGCGGTGATCGGAATAAAGTTTCCGCCGGTGGGAAGGCGTTTTTCCTTGCCCTCAAAGCCGGGGAACTCGGCGCCCTTGACGTCGAACTGGGCGGCCTGGGTGATGGTGCCGATCTTGGCGCTGGAAACGCAGGCGATGCCCACCTTGCCGTTACAGAATGCCTGGATGCCCTCGTCGGCGGTGATATGTAATCCGCTCTTGTCCGTCAGCACCATGTCGGCCAGAATCTGGTAAGCCTCGATGCCCTCGGGGGTGGCGAATGCCGCCTTGCCGTCCTGAAGCATGTTGGCGCCGTTGCTCTCTAAAAGTCCCTGCACCGCCCAGTTGTCGGCGTACTCCTGCATGTAGAAGCCGTACTCGCCGGTCTTGTCCGTGATCTGCTTAGCGTACTCGCGGATGTCGTCCCAGGTCTCCGGTCCCTTGGTCGGGTCCAGACCCGCCTTCTCAAACAGCTCCGGGTTGTAGCAGATGATGGGGGCGCTGATGCAGAAGGGCATTCCGATCTGCTTTCCGTCCACCTGGGCCAGGCTCATCACGTTGTCCAGGAAGGTGTTCTTCAAATAGTCCTTGTCCTCGGGCAGATACTGATCCAGCACATCCTGGGGGCTGACGTAGTTGAAATTGGCCGCGAAATATTTGATGTAGTTGTAGCCGATCATACACAGGGACGGGGGATTTCCGGCCGCCACCTCAGCCTGTAAGTTCTGCATCAGGCCCGGGTACATGTCGGGGTTGTAGACCTCTTTCACCACGATGTCCGGGTGGGTCTTGTTGAACTCCTCCACCATCTCCTTGATCACCGGCGCTCCGAAATTCTCAGAGTACACGTGCCAGAAAGTGATCTCCACCGGCTCGCCCGACGCCTCGGTCTGGGCCTCGCTGCCCGCGGGAGCGCTCTCCTTGCCGCCGCAGCCGGTCAGGGCCGTTGCCGTCATCGCCGCCGCAAGTCCCGCGGCCGCAAGCTTTTTCCATATCTTTCTCATAAACATCCTCCTTTGGTTTTGTTGGTTCTGTTTGTGTCATAAACCTATGATACAACAGGACCGCGGCCTTGAACATGCGGTAATCCGGCACTTTTGTGTGGAATTTAGCACATTTTTTGCATATAATCGCTAATTTTACATGGGGTTTGGTTGGATTTTACATGAATTTTACTAATTTTTTAACGAAGTTGAGAGAGCGAACAGGCGATTGCTGAATAGAATGAACGCTGAAAATTTCTGTATTAAAGAATTCCGAAAATATGCTTGTAGAATAGACCGCAGACCGGTATAATAAAATATGAGACAATATCCAGCAGAAGCCGCTTATTAAAAATGAGGTGATTATATGGCATTAACGGCAAAACAGGAATATGAAGCAGAAAAAGATTTTAAAAGTATCAAGGTCAGAAGAATGGTCTTACAGGCAATCAGCCAGGCAAATGAAGGAAGAACAAAAGATTTAAACGAAGTATGTGAACGATTGGAGAAAAAATACAGCAATGCATAGGTATCATATAAAAATCACAGAATATGCAGAGCAGGATTTGGAAGATATTGGTAACTATGTTGCCTTCACTCTAAAAAATCCTGCTTCTGCAACTGGTTTAATCCATGATCTAAAAAATAAGATGAATTCACTCAGACAAATGCCGCAAAAACATGCACTGGATGAGGACAGTATTCTGGCCACGCTGGGCGTCAGAAAATGTCATCATAAGAATTATAAAATCTATTATATCATATCTCCGCCTTTAGACAGCGTCATAATTCTTCGAATCTTACATATGCATGTAGACAGCAAATCAAAAATCTATCGCACATTCGGAATCTGAATCACTCACTTATCCTCACCCATAATACCGCAACAACACCATCGTACGGTCCAACTCCTGCCCGCGCCCCTCAGAAAACCGCTCCAGGTCATTTTGCAGCCCGTCCACGATTCCTTTCAGGGAAATCTCCCGTTTCACCAGTTCATCCAGATATTGTTTCAAATAGGTTTCCGTGTACACGTTCCCCTTTATATCCTCGGCCCGTACCACGCCGCCGGTATAAAGAAACAGCATGTCCCCCTGAACCAGCTGCAACTCCTGCTGCCAGTAAGGCACGTTTTCCATGCTGGCCAGTGCGAAACACGGCCTGCTTTTCAAGGGCGTGAAGTCCTGCCCGGAAGCTTTCCAAAACGGTTCCTCGTGGCCTCCGTTCACATACTCCATCAGACCCGTGCGCAGGTTGAGGATGCCTAAGAACACGGACACGGTCAGCGCCCCGCGGTTTTGTCCGGCCAGGCGGTTGTTGGTCTCCGCCAGGATGCGGGACGGGCTGTAGCCCAGCTTGGCATAATTCTTGATGTGGGTCATGGCGATCACACCCATCATGGTGGTGGGGATGCCGGAGCCAGAGGCCTCCCCGATCACCAGGCACAGGCGCCTCTGGTCGATGAGGAAAAAGTCGTAAAAGCTGCCGCCCTTGCCGGACACCTGTATATCCGCGTAGAGATCGAACTCCCTTCGGTCCGGGAACGCGGGAAAATGCCTGGGCAGCAGATTCATCTGAATCTCCCGGGCAATGTCAAATTCCGCCGCCATCCGTTCCCGCTCCGCCGTCATCCTCTGCACATTTTCCATATATTCCCTGAGCTCGGCGGTCATATCGTTGAAGCTGTCCGCCAGCTCTCCGATCTCATCCCCGGTGTGAATCTCAATCCTGCGGTCCAGCCGGCCCGAACCGATGGCGCGCACCTCCTCCATCAGCTTGCGGATAGGCCTCACAAGCGTGTGGGAAACTCCGTTGCCCACCACGGTGGCGCAGACCGCCGCAATCAGCGATATTCCCATAAACAGCAGGAGGCTGCGGCGGATGCTGTCCGACATAAGCCCGGAGACCTCCCGTCCGTTCTCCTCGATGGAGGCCGCCACAAAGCGGGAGGCATCCCGCACGGCCTCCTGCTGGAATATCAGGCAGAGCCTCCAGCCGTTCTCCTCCAGCACGGTGGAGGTGATCATGTAATCCCCCTGCACCGCCACGTCGTCGGTCATCTCCAGCCCGGACACGTCGGGATATCCGTTGGGATTGAGCATCAGCTCTCCCGATTCATTGAACAGCAGGATATAGTCGATCTGGGCGTTTATGACCTGTAAAACCGTGTCCTGTATATGGTTCTTGGTGATATCCCCGGCGGCCGCCCCCTTGAATCTGCCACTGCTGTCGTAAAACGGCACCGCGCAGGTGATTTTTTCTTTTCCGGTAGCGCTTCCTGTGAAAATGCTGGCCCAGTAATAGGGTTTTCCCTTCACAGACCGGTACCAGAGACTCTGGCGCAGGTCCGGGTATCCCCCTTCCGGCAGGCCCGCAAAGGCGGCTCCGTCGGTGCCGTCCAGGCAGATACCGCTCTCTGTGGCAATGTACAAATCCAAAGCATCCAGGTTCTCCGGGTCATAACCCGGTATGGCGCGTATCACATCACGAATATTGCGGATGGCGGAGAACTCCCCGAGAACACCGTCCCAGGTGGCCCCGGGCATGAGACCCGCCATCTGATCCGGCTGAACGGACGGGTCGGGCCCGTAGCTGTACAGGACGCCCAGCATGTTGGCCACAGCCTCCACATTCTCCCGCATCTCCCGGAAGTTCTGGTTGATCCGCTCACTGAAGGACGCGGAGATGTCCCGGGCCACCTGCCGGTTCATCTCCTGAAGCCTGTCATCCACCTCGGAGGACAGCCGTTCCACGGCCTTCTGGTTAAAATCGTTGATGCTCCGCCTCTGGCCGTACATCTGAGATGCCGACACCGCCCCGATCACAAACGCCAGACTGAAGGCAACCCCCAGAATGGTCCGAAGAAGCCGCTGCCTGATGGATTTCTCCCTCATCCCTTATCCCTCCTTCGGGCGCAGAGCCAGCCCTCTCCCGCCGCCCATGAGCAGGAGGAACAGGGCGGCCGCGCCGATATAGCACATGCCGAACACCCGCAGCGGCCAGGTCCTGCCGTCAGGCTGTATCAGCACATTGTACAACATGGGGCATAAAATCTGCACGCCGCTTCCCACGCTGTTGAAAATAGTGAGCATACCAGCGGTGTCGCGCTTCTGTATTTCCGGCATGCCGGTAAAGTAACCGGTCACGCCGGGCGTGCCGAACCCGTCGAACAGCCCCATGACGGCGGCGGAAATCAGAATCACGGCCAAACCGCTGTTTAAGGTCAGCACCAGGATGCCGGCCGCTCCCAACAACATGGTCAAAACCACGCAGAATTTCTGGGGCAGTTTCTTTAACAGGGATACTAACACCACGCCCAGGTACACGCCGGAAAGGCCGTTGACCAGATAGGCGTAGGACGTGGCCAGAGCCGGCTGCCCCGCGTTGTCCATGTAGACCGGCAAAAACGCCACCACGTACATCAGACCTATGTTTAACGGCACGCAGCCCAAAAGCAGCACCTTCAGAACAGCCGCGTTTGTAAAAATGCGCTCCTTTTTTTCAGACCGGACCGCCGCCTCCCCCGGACCGCGCCTAGCGTCGAGAAACCGGAAGGGGACGCACAGGAGCATCACCGCCATCACTCCCACGGAAATCAGCACCGTAAAGTAATAATTGGACTGGTACCCCATGGCCTGCGCCAGTATGGCGCCCAGAGAGGCGCCCACCGTGATTCCCCCCAGCAGGCCGCCGTTGAGCCTGGCGCAGTTTTCCCGCACCCCCTCGGCGTCTCTGGACCCGGCGGCCACCAGCAGGTTCATCCAATACTTCAGAAAGGCAAAGCCGATGCCGCAGAACGCCCTCAGCCCGATGAGGACATAGGGCGAGCTTGCCGCGGTGCAGGCCAGATTTCCCAGAATCAGGAAGGGGAAAATCATGATCCCCATCCGCCCCGTGCGCTCGCCCCGAAACACCTTCTGAATCACCACCGAGCCCAGCATGATGCAGGACAGTTCCACTGTCAGCGGCAGGGAGGCGCTCACGCCCGGGGAGAGGCCGAACACCGACGCTCCCCATCCCCGCATAATGACGGCGGTATAAGACATGCTGGTATAAATGGCCGTGTAGGACGCAAAGGACAGCAGCCGGATCAGAGAGGACATGCTCTCATACTGCTGCGGGCAGTCCCGGTTAAACTGATCGCTCATTCTGACGGAGATGATCTCGCCCAGGTAGGTCAGCTCGTAAGTAATCATCAGGCATATGACGAAAATCACCGCAAAGGTCAGGGTCATGACCGTGATTCTTCCCTCTATATAGCTGCGGCTGAGCTGTATGTCCATCTGAAGGTCCGTGTGTTCGATAGGCAGATGCAGCACGCCGTCCTCTGAGCGGGACCGCGCGTCATCGGAGGAATTATAGTAAACCCGCCCGATGCTGATGTTGCCGATTGAATCGTTGTCCGCCACCTTCTGGCTGATGTAGCCCGATACCTCCGCAATGCGCTGAGGGTCAAACCCCTTATCCAGCAAATTGTCGATGGATTCCCGCACAATACCGGCGGAGCATTCCGCATTTTCCGTTATCATTGCGTTGTACCGGTCCTGGTACAGGTTGAACAGGCCGACAATGTACAGGAGCATCCCGCACATGATGAGAATCACCGGCATAAACCGGATATACCACGGTTCATTCCCCGCCTTGCGCTTGACTGCATAAAAGAGCGCCAGCAGCGCGGCCAGCGCCGCCCATACCTGCCAAAGGCCGGCCCCGCCGGATTCAAATCCGGCCGGGATCAGGCTTTCCGCCCGGTAGACCACGATCATCCGGCCCAGAAACTCCTCCCCGTTTTTGTACATGGGAAAGACCATGGTTTCGAAGTCCCCGCATTTGAGGGACGCAGCGCTGTCCGCCTTCTCCGTGATTCTGCCCAGCTTCTCCTGGTAATCCCTGGAAATGATATGTCCCAGCATATACAGCCCTTCGTCGTTTTCCCGCAGGGTGGTATAGAGAACCTGTCCCGACGCGCCGGTCAGGACCGCCTCCACCGGCGGCTGGTTTACGGCGCTGATACGGCTCAGAATCTCATCCATACCGTAATAGCTTCCGATATCCTTGCCAAAGCTGACGCTGGTCTCGATGCCGCGGATTTCGTCCTCCACCTGGACCGCTATGTACTGCTCCTGAAGCTCAACACATGTATTCCGAAAGGCCATGCCGCAAATCCAGTTGACAAACCCCAGACTTCCCAGGGCGATCAGTGCAAACACGGCGATGATATAGACCCGGCTTTTTATCTGTTTCATATTCCGCTCCCCCTGACGTTATTTGGTGTACAGCTTCTCCGCGGAAAGGATCAATTCCTCCCCCACCTTGTAATGAAGCCGGTCCGCCACCGCCAGATTGATGCTCAGATATGGCGGGGTGATAAAAATCTGATTGATCTGCCCCGGCTTCTCCCCGTTTAGGATGCGGGCGAACACGTCCGCCACAAAGGGAGCCTGTTCTCTGGCGTCGCTGGCCGTCACCACCATAAGCGCGCCGTTTTCCACGTAGTATTCCCCATTCTGTACAAAGACCGGAATCCCTCTCTCGTAAAAGACTTCCAGCATGCCGCGGATTCTGGACTCGTCCTTTATGATATCCGTATTCAGCATAAACCCGTCGATTCCGTCCCCGCACAGCTCCTCAAACACCTGCGCCAGCATCTCATAGTATCGCTGTGTGCTCTCCGGGGAAGCGTCCGTCAGCGTCTCGATCTTCTTCTCCGTAATCACAAAGCCGTTCTCCCTTGCCGCCTGGCGGTAAGCTCTCATGGCCGCCACATTTTCGTCGTAATAGATCATGCCGATATTGGTAAAGGGATAGTTGTCGTAATAGAACTGAATCTGATTGCTGTACACGGAATAATTCACATGGCACCAGACGTTCTTCCTGCCCGAATACTGGTCGGACAGGGAAATCCCCGCTCCAACAGGGTCCACGCAGAAATACACCATCACTGGCACGTCCTCATTCTCAAGGGTCATGGCAAAGGTTCCGGGCCAGATTCCGTTGCAGAAGATCAGATCCACCTCCCCGCCGTCCAAAAGTCCCTGGAGGCTTTCCCGGCTGGCCTCCTCCCCGTCCACCGCCAGGTAATAGCAGGCTTCCCGCGAAAACTCCACATAGTCCCCCAGGTCCCGGTCCGCCAGGTACCCGATAAGCTCCCTGGCGTCCGTGTTGTCCGGGTCAAAGGGAAGCTCCCCGTCCAGCCTGATCCAGCCGGTGCTCATCAGCTCCCGGATCAGGTAATACAGCATCTCCCCGGAGGCCGGATAGGGATCGATATCCACATATGCGATCCGGTGTTTTCCGCCGTCCGACCTGGCGGCCGGTGGATTGGTATTTTCCCGGGCTTTGAAAAATTCCTCCGCCCCGCGCATTCCCTCCTCATCCCCGGAGGTTCGGGCCGCGAACAGGTAGACTCCGGCCGGGAACAGCATGAGCAGGCAGAGAAACACTACCGTCCATTTTTTCATCGCGCTTCACCCCGGTTCTGGATTTCGATTTTACCCAGATGAAACAGTACAGCCTCCTGCTTAAGGCGCACCGACACCGTGCCCGCCTGCCGGTCAACTCTCACGGCAGGCCCCTGTTCGGCCGCGGGCGCCGTGCCCAGAATGCGGTCCACATAGTAACGCGCGCCGCTCTCGGCCACAAATGCCCCGTGATGCATGGACCGCGCCAAAATCTTCCGCTTGGCCGTGGCAGCGTCGTCGGTATCCGGGTGTATCTCATAGTCGCTGTAGGTCATGGGCCTTCTGTACCCGCCTCCGTGGATCACCCGCTCCGGCGTGGTCACGCTCCCGGTCCGGTAAGCGTACAGGGCGTCCAGCAGCTCAGGAATATGGTCCTCCAGTTTATTTAACACATCCCCCGCGCTGTCTTCCGGGGATATGGCCTCCTCAACGGACTTGATCACCACCCCGTCGTCAATCCGGCAATTCACCGCGTGAAGGGTAATCCGGGACGCCGTTTCCCCCAGAAGCACGGTCCACAGATGGGGATGATGCCCCCGGTTATTCTCCAGGTTCCCGGGATGGATATTAAACACGTCCATCCGGTCCAGAACCTCCTGATTGAGGATAATGGGGCACGCGTTCATCACAAAACAGTCCACGTCGCGGGCCTGCGCAAACCGGGCCGCAAGGTCCCGGTTGTTCTCCACCTCCGCATATTGGAATCTCCCCCGATACCGCTCGCGCGCGTCACGGACATCCTGGCAAATCCTTGTCCTGGGCGCGAAAAAATAGTTCACCTGGAAATCCGGGTGCGTCATCAGGGCATCCAGACCTCTGGTGCCGTACCCCAAAAAGCCCACCTTTAATTGTCCTGCCATCTCTTAATTCTCCTTTGCACATTTAACCGGATCAGTAGGATTCAATGTAAATATCCGCTCCGCCTCCCGTCCCCGGCTCCTGGTTTTTCTCACACAGGCGCACGTAACGCCGGGCCGCAAGGTCCTGCGGGTCCGTCTTGAGCACCTCGATAAAGCAGACCCTTGCCTCCGGGAAATTCCCCTCCGAAAACGCTTTGATCCCCTTCTCAAAGGCGGTCTTTGTCTTCCGCTTCCGGTTTCTCACCTCCACCGGGTCGCCGTCAAACACATCGTAAATCTTTTCGATGGTCTTAGCGCTCCTGACGTAGATATAGCCCAGAAGCCGGTAATTGAACTGCCGGTCAAACTGTTCGTTCAGCCGGGCGTAATTTCCCGTCACCAGAATCCGCGCGTAATATTTTCCCGCGATGGACTGCAGAAAGGCCGCAAAGCCGGTGTAGACGGAGAGCATGGAAAGGGCCATGCGCCTTGGATGGCCCACCACCCCCGCCATAACCGCGCCATAGCATATGCCGATGCCAAAATCCCGGTACTCCTCGTGCTCCGCTTCCCGGGAGCGGACGTACTCGCACATGGTGACCGCCCCGCTCAGCGCTCTGCCGCAATCGGAAAGATACAGGGCTTTGAATCCGCAGTTCTCAAAATCAATAATCTCCCCTCCGCTCTCATACACCGGCGGAACGCAGCCCTCCATCATCCGGTTGATCAGCTCGTAGGCCCTCTGGGGATTCATCCGGCGCAGTTTCCGGTCAAATCCCGTCACATCCGCCTTCAAAATGACTCCGCTCATTTCCCGGGACGCGTTGAGACTGATATCCCCAATGTCTTTGAGATTCAGCGCGCCCAGCAGCCCCATGGGAAGCAGACACGCCTGGGTTGCGGACGCGCGCCCGTGCGCCGCCGCCGTTTCCTTCACCGCCCTGACACGCTCCATATCCCGCCGAAGCCGTCTTAATTTTGCTGTCTGCCACAGACCCACGCCTCCCAGCAGAACGGCCAGAACGCCCAGACCGGCTGCCAGTGCAGCCATTACAACCGTATGCTCCATTTTTATCCCCACCTTCTACGGAACCTGTATATTCATGGTACCGGGATTGGTAATCTGTATCACTCCGCCCCAGCTGCACATCAGCTTGCTGGTCTGGTTCAGCGCCGGTTTATTTCCGATCAGGACCGTGGGGCACCCGGGCGCCCAGGGCGCGGTAATCACCGGCATACAGGGCATCGGGGTCAGCGCCCCCATGGCCGCGGCTGTGGCCGCCGCCACCTGTGGGTTGGACATGGACATACACATGCCGAAGGGCAAGATATTTACCATGGGTTTGTTGTCCATAATCGTAGCCAGCGGCATACTGCTGACCGCCTTATTGTCGGGCAGCACCGTAAGCGCGGAGGGCGCTGCGCCAAAACTGCATGCGATCGCGGCTCCCCCGCACACGCACATTCCCATACCGTTATACCTCCTTCAGTTGAATGTCGTTGATTCTTCCCGCCTCCAGAATAACCGGGGTTCTTCTTCCTCCCGGGCCTTCTTCGCTTACGTCGTACTCCCCTCCCGCCCTCTCTCCTTGAGGAAAAATTAGGAAAAAATTTCCATATTGATCTGCGCGGGTGGTGTACACCGGCGTCACCCTGGCGCCGATTTTCTTGTAGCTGTGTTCCAGAGCCCTGTCCATGCGGGAACATTTATCCTCTCCGGCAGCGGTGTGCAGGATTGTAAAATACTCCCGGTTTACGCCTTCCCGGTCCTCGATCAGAAATCTCCGCCCGTCCAGGTCCAGGCCGTCGGGGTTGTAGATGGCGATGGAATGGCTGAGGCCGGGCCTGTCATACTCCAGCAGCAGCTTGTAATGGCCGCCTTTGTCCCGGCACACAAGCTGTACGAGGCGTCCGGCTCCCGCCCGCCCTCTCACGCCGGTGGCGCCCGGTGGAACCGGATACGTGGAATCGGGCATCATTCTGACCTTGATCACCGGACTGCCCGGCTCCAGCTCTCCAGGCTTCACAGTGAGCGTCTTGAGATAATAGCAGGGGGACTCAATGTGCAGCGTCCATTCCCCCTCTGGAAGGTTCACAAACACACGGTATCCCTCCCTTCGGACAAGGGGCGGACCGGCGCCGGCGATCCGCAGCCGGCAGCCCGCGCCCGTTATGGGGCGGGCCGTGAAACCGTCTATCACCTGCACCGCCAGGCTCACTTTCATTCTCACCCGCTCCGTCGCAGACATATATTCCCCTCCTTCACTCCCTGGTCTTTTCTTCCAGGCTGAACTCCAGATCCATAACCCGCCGAACCTCCCTTGTTCTGCGGGATCGCACCTCCACCGGGTAAATCTTGTAGTAGAGCGAGGGCTTGAACGGGACATTGGGATAATTCCACAGACGCACCTTTTCATACCGGTCGATTTTCTGCAGCTCCACCTTGATTTTGTACGTGCCCTGCTCTTTTCCCTCCCCCAGCATCCCGGGGGTGATGACCGGCGTGTCTCTGAGCGCCTGAATGATGCGCCCCATGATCCGCTGTTCCTCCGTCTGGCGGAATTTCAGATCGCTGGCGGAATAGACGGTGATCATGTAGTAGAGGGAGAGAAAGCAGGAGGGAAATGCCTGGGTGGCAAAATCCCGGCCGGTCATACCCTGGGACACGATCTCCTCCGATTCCTCCAGATCATACAAGTTAATTCCCACCACAAAATCCCCCTTTTCGTCCGGGCTGCACAGGCCGATGCCGTCCCCGCCCTGCACGAGACCGGGAACCAGCTCCCCGCGCAGCAGATTGACCAGGGCGTTGCTGATATCCGCTATAATGGAATAGCCCATTGCGTTCCTCCTCTCAGCATATGTTTAAGACGGTACCCCCGGGCCGGGGGAGGCGGGCTGTCCGGCAGCCTCCCCGTCATCCGGGCCCGTGTCTACGCCTTCCGCCTTGTCCTCCCCGTCATCCGGGCCCGTGCCTCCGTCTTCCCCCTTGTCCTCCCTGTCGCCCAGTCCGGCGTCACCGTCCCCCGCCCGGTCCTCACCGTCATCCTGAGTCCGCTCCACAGGGACATCCCGGATGAACAGGCCGTCGAACACCACCGCGCCGTTAGACGGATCATACAGCGTTCCCGTTCCGTTGTACGCTCCCAGCAGAAACTCCCCCTCGTAAAGCAGGATTCCGTTATCAGCGTACAATCTGCCCTGGCCGTCATACAGGCCGTTTCGGAAATTCCCCTCATAGAGAAGGGTGTCGTTCAGGGGATCATAAAGTTTTCCGGCCCCGCTGTACTGATCCTGGTAAAATGAGCCTTCATAGATCAGCTTTCCCTGCTGGTCAAAGGCCTTTCCCTGACCCGAACGCCTCCCCTGTTCCCACTGGCCGTCATAGAGCAGGAGACCTTTCTGGTAGAGTCTTCCCCTGCCGTGATGCTCTCCCCCCAGGAACTCTCCGTCATAAGCCAGCACGCCCCCGGCGTCGAACTGTTTTCCCGTACCGCTCTCCACGCCTTCTTCGAAGCCGCCCTGGTAAATCAGGATTCCCTCCGGGCTGTAGAGCTTTCCCTCTCCCTCAAACAGGCCGTCCGCAAATTCCCCCTGGTACAGCCTGGCGCCCCCGCGGTACAGCGTGCCCCGGCCGTTATAGATTCCGCCGGAAACGCCGCCCTCATAGAGCAGGTTTCCCGCCTCATCGCAGAGAACCGCGGTGCCCTCCGCCAGCTGTCCGTCCACAAAGGCCCCTTCCGCCACCAGGTTTCCATGTTGATAGGCTCTGCCGCTGCCCTCCGGCACTCCGGCGCGATAGGCTCCCGTGTACAGTGGATTCCCCTGGCTGTCATAGGAGGTGCCCTGGCCCTCAAACACCCCGGCGGCAAAGGCTCCCCGGTAGCTGATTTTTCCGTCCGGGCGGTACAGCGCTCCGTCCCCGCTGTAAAGTCCCTTGTCAAAGCCCCCGGCGTACAGGAGGCTGTGGTCCTCCCCGTAGAGTCTTCCCTCCCCCTGGTAGAGTCCCTGGGAGAACCCGCCCTCATACAGCGCGCTGCCGTCCCC
>ENA-UONZ01001669-UONZ01001669.1-human-gut-metagenome-genome-assembly--contig:-C93old-NODE-1669-length-22082-cov-6.142235_pt1 | contig 22082 bp, 18 predicted proteins | sample MGYA00242468_ERZ724015 | MGnify/ENA metagenome assembly ERZ724015
AAGCACTTCCTGTGTATACCTCTTCACCAAACTGGCATGTCCGGATGTAAGCGCCGTTCCCAGAGAAGCCACTGCATTGGTAAATCCCGCCTGGTGCATGGAGATTACATCCATGTAGCCCTCGCACAGGATCAGGTAATTTTTCCTGGTGGTTCTGGCTATATTCAATCCGTACAGATTACGGCTCTTGTCAAAAATACGGGTCTCTGGCGAATTCAGGTACTTGGGCTTGCCGTCTCCCATCACTCGCCCGCCAAATCCAATCACCCTGTTATTGACATCCATGATTGGAAAAATAACACGATTCCAGAATTTGTCATACATGCCCTGGCGTTCATCCACATTGAAAAGGCCGGATTCCCGAAGAAGTTCATCACTGTAATTCTGGGATTTCAGATATTTATACAGGTCATCACTGTACTTGTCTGAATACCCCAGACCGAATTTCCTGATCGTCTCTTCGCTGAGACCTCTGCCTGTAAGATAATCGTGGGCATTTTTTCCACCTTCACGGCGCAGCTGGTAATAAAAATACTGAGCCGCTTTCTTATTGATTTCAAGCAAGGTTGCGCGCTTCTCCGCTTTTGCCCTTGCCTCCTTGGAATATTCGATCTTGGGAAGTTCCACGCCGGCACGCTCTGCCAGATGGGAAAGTGCTTCTCCAAATGAATAATTCTCATATTGCATTACAAAATTGTATACATTTCCTCCAGCTCCGCAGCCGAAGCAGTAATACATCTGCTTGGACGGCGTTACGGAAAAGGAAGGGGTCTTCTCATTATGAAAAGGACACAGACCAAAATAGGAGCTTCCTCTTCTGGTCAGTCTTACATACTGGGATATCACGTCTACAATATCATTTTTCATTCGCACTTCTTCAATGATATCGTCGGAATAGCGCATGCTTATCCTCCTTTGATTTGATATGCCGCATATCCAAGAAAATGCGACATCTTTCGCGTAAATAAATATTATATCTCATTGCAAGAGTTTTGTCCACGTTCTAATAAACCTCCCAGGCTCTTGGTATGAAAATCTCCTTGAATTTCTTCATGGAATACTGATCCGTCATTCCTGACAGCCAGTCACATACCGCCCGGTCTTTGGGAACTCCCTTTTTCTCAATAAGAGCAACGTACTCCCTGGACATTGCTTCCGGGTGATCTATGTAATAGGCGTATAATTCTGTCAGCATTTTGATTGCCTTGGATTCCTCACGCTTCGCAATGGGATTCAGATATACTTTCTGGAACATCTCTGATCGAAGATCCATGAGTGCCTGCTCTACAGGAGCAGACATCTGAATGGAAGGCTGGTCAATGCTGTGCTCAATCACATCATGTACAAAGGTATTCAGCCTTTCTCTTGTGGTCTGTCCAAGAAACTCCCTGAGACTGGCAGAAATATCATTCTCTGTAATGATCCCAGCTCTCTGGGCATCGTCCATATCATGATGAACATAGGCAATCTTATCAGAAAAGCGGACTACCTGTCCCTCCAAAGTGGACGGATGACCGCTGGTACGGTGATTCAGGATTCCGTCTCTTGTCTCCCAGGTAAGATTCAGTCCGTCTCCGTTCTTCTCCAGTACTTCCACCACGCGGACGCTCTGACGGTAGTGGGCAAAGCCCTCAGGATGAACGGTATTAAGTGCGGTCTCTCCTGAATGTCCGAAAGGCGTGTGACCAAGGTCATGTCCCAGTGCAATTGCTTCCACAAGATCCTCATTCAGGCGAAGTGCCTTGGCTATAGTACGTGCGATCTGGGATACCTCCAGAGTGTGCGTCAGCCGATTCCTGTAATGATCTCCTTCCGGAGCCAGAAAAACCTGAGTCTTATCTTTCATCCTGCGAAAAGCCTTGCTGTGCAGGATCCTGTCCCGGTCTCTCTGGTAAACCGTCCGGACGTCACACTCTTCTTCCTCCCGGTCTCTTCCTCTGGAACGTCCACTGTATGCGGCATAAGGACTCAGCAGTTCCAGTTCTCTTTCTTCCATGCTTTCTCTGATATTCATATATCTTCTATCCTCCAAAGACTGACAGGTACGCCGATAATCTTCCTCCTATTAATTATATTCTACACAAAATTTCAAATTCCTCTTTTTTTCAAAAAGAAAATAAAATTTTTAAATTTTTTTCAAAAAATGTGTTGACAATCCCATACCCCTTTGTTATACTAATATCCGTCGCAGCGAGAAAGAAACAATTCTCCATGAGAAACGCGATATGCGGAAGTGTCGGAACTGGCAGACGAGCAAGACTAAGGATCTTGTGAGCATTGCGCTCGTGTGGGTTCAAGTCCCATCTTCCGCATGTACTACTTAAGGTAGTATGATAAATATTTAATCGCACAGAGATTGATCTCTATGAAGTGCGATATGCGGAAGTGTCGGAACTGGCAGACGAGCAAGACTAAGGATCTTGTAAGCATTGCGCTTGTGTGGGTTCAAGTCCCATCTTCCGCATGTACAATTAAATATTTGATCGCGCAGAGATTTCTGATCTCTACGAAATGCGATATGCGGAAGTGTCGGAACTGGCAGACGAGCAAGACTAAGGATCTTGTGAGCATTGCGCTCGTGTGGGTTCAAGTCCCATCTTCCGCATTTTTTATTTTATTCAAGAAATGTTAATGGCCTGCAACATGCCTGTTTTGCAGGTCTTTTTTAATTTCATACAAAACGGACATGTTGCCTGCCGTAGACGACATCATAATTTATAAAGCATAACTATTGCACGCCTATGGATGCCCTCGCAGCTGTCGACCGCATTCGTAATCCGGGTTGCCATGCTTACTCACAGGCTTTCGATCATGCAGGCATGGCTTATTCTTGGACACCTTCTGGAACTTTCATAATAAAATACCACCCATAATTTGTTTCCTGTTTTAACCAGGTGCAAATTACGGATGGTATTCTTTTTATCTTAGAAAAATTTTCCTTACTTCGGCAGTTCCGTCACCGTCTCCAGCTTAAAGCCTTCCCACATATCCGCGGAAATATTCCACTCTCTTAAATCCGTAACGATCTTATGATAAAAAGCCTGTCCGCCGCGGACAATGTCATAAGTACGCGCATCCCCTCTTGCTTCCAAGTGACGGCCAAAGCTGCAGTTGGTCACATCCTCAGGACCATAGTCATCCACATCCCCGCCTGGCCAGAAAATATACAGCCGCGGAATGTCATCAATCTGGCGAAGATCAATGCCTGCCAGCCTTAAGAACTTCTTGCCCACAGATTCATGCGCCGTAAACACATGGGAATAGCGCCATACCGTTCTTGTAAAATCAGACACGCGGAACTGTCCAAGCCAGTCCTCGTCCATCATTCCGTCCTGGGTCTCTCTGGATACGATCACCACTATAGGGAATAACCGTTCCGGATCTTTCAGTGCCGTAAGAAGGTTTCCAAACATTTCCTCTCTTATAATGCGGCGTCTGTTGGAGCACTCGGTTCCATTGACAATTCCGATATTGTCAACAATTGTCTTGTAATATCCTGGATAGCTGAAAAATGTAACCCCCGGATCCTGAATGGTATGCTCCCGCTCCGGCTGCGCATATCCGTTGCAAACCTTCAAGATGACTTCTTCCTGCCTGGAAACCTCAAGTCCTGCCTCTGAATACCAGATGCGGCCGCCCACCTCCATATCCATATGCCTTACGTGCATATTCAGACGGCGATTGGCAGGATCATAATTCACAGCTACATGATAGGCCAGAATATCCGCATGATAGGTGCTGGTCTTCTGGGGCATTCCTTTAAACAAAACGCCATATTTGCCCACGATCCAGCTGTAAATGCCGTCTGCTGCCTGCTGGAAAATCTCGGAAGCAGAAGCAGAAGTTCCCTCCTTCAGACGGCTTCCGTCTACCTTTGTGCACATCTGGAATACATTGTGCCGAATCAGCGGCTTCATTTCGTAATGCCAGGACTCTCCAAGGCTTTCCTCACGGCCATCATTGTATACGTCACGTTCCTTAAAAATAGCACTTAAGCGGCTGTCATGAAACTGGCTGTCGTTTAACAGCGCAATAATGGTATTTACATTGATCGGCACCTTGCGGCTGCGGTGAAGCAGCTGATCCACCAGAGTCTGCTTGCTGGTCTTGTAAATACGCTTGGCCAGATTCTCCACCTGCAGATTACAGTCCTCATCCAGAAGCTGTGCCACCTCAGGATAGAGCTGTCCCTCTCCAAGCTTCAAACGAAAATGGCTCTTGATCATATCGCTCCATCTTCCGGATTTGTAAAGGGAATGTCCAAGATCCTCAAACAGGGTTACCATGGATTTATCACAAAGCTCCAACGTCGCCAGAATGCTGTTAAAATACCGGGAAAATCCCTTGTAGTTCTTCCACAGCTCTTCTCCCTTGTACCGCATGTCATGCTCAATCTCATGCCAGCCTTCGAAAAACATGGTCTTGATCTGGATTTCAAAGGTATCATCAATATACATATCCCATGTCTCCGGGGAAATCTCAGATCTTAAATATTCAGGAAGCCTGCACACACCGTTTAGCTTGGTGGGCTTAAACTCCTCCTCACTGCGCTCGGAAGTGGACCATCCGATCACATCAAAGGTATTCTCCACAATATTCTGGCAAATCTCCACATCATCATCAAAGTACAGATTGATCCGGACACCCACCAGATCCTGAAGCTTCTTATTCTCTGCGCCATAATCCTTCAGGGCAAATTTATGAGCCATGGAGGATGCGGTCTTAATCCTGGAAAAAACCCTGTAATATAAGCCGCACTGCTCCAGACGGTCACTGATAATGCGCTTCAGATCCTGTTCCACAATAGCCGGAACCTTCACCTTAGCAGCCAATTCCTCCTTTGTGAAAATTACTCGTTTCTGTTCACTCACTAATTCTACACCACCAATTTATTCTACATTTCTTACGTTCTTTTAAACAATACATGTCAGAAACCATTTTTCTTTTCGTTTCTGTCACTAAACATACACTTCAGTATACCAGAATTTCAACAAATAAAAAAGGGATAATCCGAAATATCATGGAAAAAATTAAGGATAAGATTTTTACAAAAAGCAGTTGCTTTTTCGCCAGCTATGGAATATACTTGTCTGAACATCTGAAAAATCTTTATTCCAATCTGAAAATGAATTCTGTTTTCGTTTTATGTTCCAGACTTTTATGAAAATTGAATAGACTTTATACTTTGGCTGTGATATAGTATATCTAAACAATATTTCGTATCTGAAATGTATTTTTCTAAAAGGAGGTGTATTTCCCATGATCGATCCCGAATTAAAAGATGTTCTTCTTAACATTAACCAGAATGTTATCACCTTGCAGGTAGGAATGAATGAACTGCGTTTTGATGTGAATGAGCTGAAGTCCGACGTAACTATACTGAAGTCCCAAATGGTTGAGCTGCGCTCTGATGTAGCTAAGCTGGAATCCAGAATGGATAGACTGGAATCCAGGATGGATAAACTGGAATCCAAAGTAGATAAGCTGGAATCCAAAGTAGATAAACTGGAATCCAAAGTAGATAAGCTGGAATCCAGGATGGATACCCTTGACGACTCTGTACACAAGATCCACTTAACGCTGGAAAACGAAACCAACCGCAAGATCAGCGTCCTCTTCGATTCCCGCGTTGATGAAATACGTCACCGTCAGGAAAACGCTGAAACACGCGAAAAGGTTGCCAACCTGGAAATGCGGGTTGACAACCTTGAAAAAACTGTAATAGCATCCTGACCAGTTCTGCATACATATCCCTGGCCTTAGAGCCGATTAAAAAAAGGCTCCAGAGCGTGTTTGAAACAGGCTCTGGTATAAGGTCTGTTCAATTTTCATAAAAAGCTTTTTCAGAAACACTTCTTACAGGCTTCATACCCTTGGGCCTCTGCCTGGGAAAGAGGCTCCTGATAGGCCTTATCCGGGTTCATATTACCACAGTCCGGAATGCTGTGGTATTTGCTTCCTGTAGCAGAGATCCATACCATCTCTTCCTGGCTGTTCTGAGCTGAATCAGCTTCTATGGAATCCGTATCATTCGATTCTCCCTGATCATCATACTGTTCCCCGGCAAATCCCTGCGTCTCGCTTTCTCCCGCAGGACTTTTTCCATCCCCGGAAGTATAATCATTACAGGGATCCATATTCCAGGAAAGAGAATTCCCGTCAGAAGAAACTACAATCGTCCCCTGTTCATCTGTACGGTACACCTGGATACCCATGTCGGACAGTTTTTCCATCGTCTCTTCATGAGGGTGTCCGTACATATTTCCTGCGCCGCAGCTGATCACTGCATACTCCGGAACTGTCGCCTGCAAAAAATCCCAGCTGGTGGATGTTGCAGATCCGTGATGTCCCACACTTAACACATCACAGCTAAGGTCAATTCCGGAAGATACCATGTCAGCCTCGCTGTTGTAATCCGCATCCCCGGTAAAAATAAAACTGTTTTCCCCATTTGTCAGCCTGATTGCCACAGAATTGGCATTGCTCTCTTTGCTGATATTTTGCGGAGACAAAATCGTAAATTTCCCGGAACCGAATTCATATTCTGTTCCCACAGCCGGATGCTGTACCGTAAGCCCCTGCGCTGCGACTCCATCCATAAAGGAATCATACAGCGAGGAATCGTGGACATAGTCTGCTCCAATCACATTTGCCACATCAAAGGCATTCAAACATCCAATCAATCCGCTGACGTGGTCCTCATCATAATGGGAAGAAATCAGATAATCAATCTCCGAAATCTGCCGTTCCTGCAAATAGGATACCACAAAGCTGGATGCGCTTCTGGGACCGCCATCATACAGCAAAGTCTGCCCTTCCGATTCCACCAGAACAGACAACCCCTGCCCTACATCCAGAAAATGTACCGTCATGCTGCCATCTGCTGCCCAAACCGCTTTCGTATTTTGCGGAAGCAGAATTCCTGCAAAGAGCATTGCAAACATCAGCAGAAATCTTCCCACACGTTTTCTTAAATTTTTCATTTTTTCCCTTCTTTCGTATATTTTCTGTTTCTATTATAACCGAACTTCGTACCAACAAACAGCCCTGAATTTTCTCAGCTCATCTTTCCCACACATCCGGCATATAATACCCAGAAGAGCATTTTATGAGGTCGTCCATGTATTTCAGAAAAACCTTACATGCACAGCAGGAAAATGTAGATCAGGGAACCTTGCAGATAACCGTGCGCTCTGAAGCCGACAACCGTCCTGTAGAAAATGCACTGGTTCGCATTTCCTACACTGGCGATCCCAATAGTGTGATTGAAGAGGTCCGCACCGATTCTTCCGGCAATACCCCTGTCCTCCAGCTGAAAACGCCGCCTTTGGAATACAGCTTAAATGCTACTGAGGAAGCCCAGCCCTACGCAGAATATTCCATGCAGATTGAAGCTGAGGATTTCCATTCGGAGGAAATTGCAGGCACAGAAGTCCTTCCGGCTATCCTCGCCAAACAGCCTGTACTTTTAAACCCGCGGCAAAGCTCTGTCGCCGACAGCCGTGTCGTCATTCCTCCACACACACTTTTTTACGAGTATCCGCCCAAAATACAGGAATCTGAAATCAAGCCAGTAAATGAAACCGGAGAAATCGTGCTGAGCAAAGTAGTTATCCCTGAATATATTGTTGTTCACGACGGACCCGTAGGCGATAATTCCGCCTCCAACTATTATGTGCGCTACCGGGATTACATCAAAAATGTTGCCAGCAGTGAAATCTACGCCACCTGGCCCGACGATACGATCCGAGCCAATGTTCTGGCAATTATGTCCTTTACCCTAAACCGGGTATACACAGAGTGGTACCGCAACAAGGGAAAAGACTATACCATCACCTCCTCCACTGCTTATGACCACAAATGGATCCGTGGAAGAAATATTTTTAATACCATTGACCGCATAGTAGATGAACTGTTTGAAAACTATCTTTCCAGGCCAAATGTACGTCAGCCCATTCTTACACAATACTGTGACGGAGAACGAGTGCAATGCCGTGACCGGGGATGGATGACCCAGTGGGGAAGTAAGCGCCTTGGAGATCAGGGATATTCCCCTATTGAGATTTTGCGCTATTTTTATGGAAGTGACATGTATATCAATGTTGCGGAGGAGATTTCCGGCATCCCTTCTTCCTGGCCGGGTTACGACTTGGATATAGGTGCATCAGGAAGTAAGGTTGTACAGCTCCAGGAGCAGTTAAATGCCATCAGTCAGGCATACCCCGCACTTCCAAAGGTAAATCCGGATGGCATATATGGCTCTCAGACTCAGGCTTGCGTGCGAAAATTCCAGAACATTTTCGGACTGCCGGAAACCGGAATCGTAGACTATCCCACCTGGTACAAAGTTCAGGAAGTCTACGTAGGTGTCACCCGAATCGCCGAGCTTCAGTAAAAAGCCTTCGCACAACGCAGCACTGCCGCTTACGCCAAGATTTCTCTTTTGCGAAGCGGCAGCCTGTAATACAGTTTTTTATCTTGGCCATCTCTCTTCCCTGGGCAGAAGCGGGGAGTAGTCATTTTGTCCACCTTTTTCCTGATACCAGTATGCCACACTGGAAACATCATCCTGTCTCTCAAACAGGCCGTTATGGCACATACCAATCTGCTGGATGGTCACGCGGATATCTTCCTCAAAATAAACCGGATCCGGAATATGGAAGCGATACATGCCTCGCATAGGAGGACAGTCATCGTTGTAATAGGGGTGGTAAGTCAGTTCATCCTGTTTTGAATAATAAGGATAACCTAAAAATGGTGTAGAATAAGTCTGCTCCACTGTTCTGCCGTCCTCCTGCTTGGCAAAGCTCCAGGAACCACCTACATAATCCTCTGTTCCGGTTCCGCAGATTGTTGGAAATTCCACATCTCCGTCCAGATAAAATTTCACTTCGCCTTCGCCCCACCAATATCTCTCCAAGGTCTGCAGAGCAAGGTAAGTTCCCACATAAATTCCTCTTCCATGGACACCATCCAGAATGGTATAATCTTTCTTTTTTTCAGTTACAGACTCCCGGTTCCATTTTGCATGGAAATACAGAACAGGATCCGGAAGACTGTCGTACAGACAGTAATCAATCTGATAGAAAAATGCCGGGATAGGATTTTTGTGTTCATTTATCAGTTCAATTTTCGCCCTTTTGGTAAATGGCATGGAAAAATAGCTGTTCATTCCTCTTGCAGGGACTACAGCAATGGAGTATGAATTTACAGTGCACTCTTTTCCAAAACCACAACAGAAGAAGTCTCCCAGAGGCACTTCCACAGACGGGTGCTCCTCATCATCCCAGGTCATCCGCAAAACCAGATCACGGAGCACAAAGCAGTCTCCTTCTGAGGTTTTGGCATCTACTGTAATCCAGATATGGTTGATCACTCCGCAGCCCTTAATATCACCAAGAACTGTAGTACTCCCCGGCAGCAGATTCAAAAGGCAGGGACTTCCCTTCCTTCCTGTGCCAAGGTTACTGGCTGCTGTTCCTCCCTTGCCTTTTTCCCCTGTAGGGTTCTCCGCATTAATGGCCCTTGAACGTCCGAATTTGCCATAAGGCAAAATATCATGCATAAAATTCATAATTAACAGCACCTCCTGAATTTTTCTATATTTTGCCACAGGTATTCTGTCAATTCAAGAGATTCCTGTTATTTTTTTCCAAACAAGGTTTCCTTAGTATGGCATCCATCTAGTTCTGAATACTTCAGCCTTCTGCCAGCTCCCGCATCAGCGCAGATACTGTAGTGATTTCCCGAATCCGGCCTGTATTAGAGCCGCAGAAAATCAGACCATTCTCCACATCCCCATTCACAGCCTGAATCAGGGCATTTGTAATACAATAGGGAACCTGCCCGGGATTACACTTTTCCAGGCAGTGATAACATTTTTTCACAGGAATACGGCCGGCTTCCACAGTCTCCACAAAGTGATTTCTCACAGCTCTTCCCGGCATTCCTACAGGACTTTGTACAATCTGGATATCTTCTTCCCTTGCATCAATGTATGCCTGCTTGTACCGCTCATCTGCGTCGCACTCTTCGGTCGCCACAAACCGGCTTGCAATCTGCACGCCATCTGCTCCAAGCGACAGCACATGATCAATGTCACTTCGGTCAAAAATCCCACCTGCTACAACCACAGGAATTTCCCTGGAAAACTTTTCCTCATACTCTTTTTTACAGGAAATAATATCTCGGATTTCCTGATCAAAATCCAGATCTGCCCTATGGTCCAGCTGCTCCCTGGAAAAGCCCAGATGTCCCCCAGCCTCCGGTCCTTCAATGACGATCAGATCTGCCGTGCGGTTATAACGGTGTGCCCACATTTTCAGTATCAGCTGTGCTGCACGTTTAGATGAGACAATTGGTGCAATCTTTGTTCTGCAGGTTTCCGGCACCAGTTCCGGCAGGTTTACAGGAAGTCCTGCGCCGCTGATAATAAGATCTGCACCGGCTGCCACAGCCTCATGTATATGTTCTTTGTAATGCTTCAATGCTGCCATAACATTAACACCAATCAGTCCCCGTCCCTTTGCAATCTCACGGGCTTTTAAAATATGCCTGCGGATTGCGCGAAGATTACAGGCTGCCGGATCTTTTCCAAAGCCTTCCTCATCGTATCCAATCTGTGCTGTAGAAATAACCCCTACGCCTCCTTCGGCCGCTACAGCCCCAGCCAGAGAGCTTCTGCTGACTCCGACTCCCATTCCTCCCTGAATAATGGGAAGCTCTGCAATTTTATCTCCGATTCTAAGACATTTCAGACTGCTCTTATACTCTCTATCCACAATAAAACCCTCCATAGTATTTAGTTTGGCATTTAGTTTGATTATAAAACTATTTTATTATAAAGGGTTATTCATATTCTGTCAAGCTCCCATCAAAAAACAAAAAAACCAGGAGCTGTGCAAACGTAAAGGTTTGCATCAGCTCCTGGTGGTAAATGCATCTTTATTTTCAGAATATTTTCAGAATGTCATTGTACATGACCACAACCATCAAAACCATCAGTACCATCAGCCCGGCAAAATGGATGGTGCCTTCCACCTGGCGGTTGACAGGCTTTCTGCGCACTGCCTCAATGATGAGGAATACCAGACGGCCGCCGTCCAGTGCTGGCAGGGGAAGAAGGTTCATAACCCCAAGGTTTGCGGACAGCAGGGCTGCCATGTACAGCATATTCACCCAAATTGCCAGCATTCCCTCACTCTTGCTCTCCTCATAGGTGCTTCCGATGGCATCCACAACGCCAACCGGCCCGCTGAGATCCTTCACCCCAAGACCTCCTGTAAGAAGCTCCTTCAGGCTAAGCAAGGTGGAGCGGATCAGATATTTTACTTCCAGAGCACCGTATTTCAGCACGCCGAAGCCCTCTGCCTTGGTATAGGCAAGGTTGTAGGAAAATTTCAGAACCGCAGTGCGGTACTCTTTAGGCGTTACATCTGCAGTGTATTCCAGACCGTCTCTTTCATAGGTGATGGTCACAGTCTCGCCGGTAAGAGGATGATCTGCAAGATAATTGGTATAATCCTCTGCATTCTCCAGGCGGGTGCCATTGATGGAAGTAATCACATCCCCAGGCTCCACACCGGTTTCTGACAGACCCATTCCCGGGATCAGGGATTCTACCTCAAGGGAATCCGTATTCTTCCGGTTAAAGCCAAGAAGATACCGAACCTGCACATCCGGCTTGAAAGACAGCTCCACATCTTTCCCATCCCGTTCAACGGTCATGTGGATGGTCTCATCCTCCTGGACGCTGTTCAGGTACATATAAAGATACAGGTCCCTTGCCAGGTCTATGTGATACCCCTGATATTCCTTGATGATATCCCCCTCCTGAAGACCAGCCTCTGCCACTGTAGAACCGCTTTCCACCTGGGTAACCTCAGCTGGATCATATCCCACCAGAGAAACAATGATCACTGTTATCACAAATGCCAGGATAAAGTTGAACACAGGTCCTGCCGCAACTGTGGCGATTCTGCCCCATACAGGCGCTCCGTTAAAGGTTCCCGGCGCTTCGTCCTCCATATCCTCTCCCATCATGGCACAGGAACCGCCGATGGGAAACAGCTTCAGAGAGTACCTGGTTCCGTTCTTCACCGTACTGAGAAGTCTTGGTCCCATTCCAAGAGAAAACTCTGTTACTACGATTTTATTTTTCTTTGCCAGAAGGAAATGTCCCAGCTCATGAAAAAGAATGATCGCACTGAAAATCAAAATTGCCAGAATAATTTTCAATCTACCACCTGCTTTCGATCCATTTATAAGTCTCCGCCTCAACAGCCAGTATCTCGTCCAGGTCAGGATTTGCGATTACCTGATGTCTGTCCATAGACTGTCCGATAATCTCATAAATATCCAGAAAGCCGATCTTTTCCTGCAGAAATTTCTTAACTGCCAGCTCATTTGCCGCATTAAATACAGTCGGCATGCTGCCTCCTGCCCTGGCAGCGTCCATTGCCATAGGAAGTCCCAGGAAGGTTTCCATATCCGGATCCTCGAAGGTGATCTCTTTTAATTTGTGGAAATCAAGACGCTCTCCCTCTAAGTATCTGCGCTCCGGATAGTAAAGGGCATACTGGATGGGAAGACGCATATCCGGAGTTCCAAGCTGGGCCATCACCGCGCCGTCTTTAAACTCCACCATGGAGTGGATAATGCTCTTTGGCTGGACAACTACCTGAATGTGATCCAGGTCTACATCAAACAGCCACTTGGCTTCCATTACCTCAAGGCCTTTGTTCACCAGGGTAGCAGAATCTACGGTGATCTTCTGTCCCATCACCCAGTTGGGGTGCTTCAGGGTATCCGCAAGAGTTACATTCTTTAACTCATCTCTTTTTCTTCCGCGGAAAGGACCGCCGGATGCAGTGATCAGAAGCTTCTCCACCTGCTCTCTTTTTTCCCCGTGAAGGGCCTGGAAAATGGCACTGTGCTCACTGTCCACAGGAAGGATCTGAACGCCGTATTCTTTTGCCATTGGAATGATCAAATGACCAGCTGTTACAAGAGTCTCTTTATTGGCAAGGGCAATGTCCTTGCCTGCCTTAATTCCTTCCATAGTAGGACGGATTCCGATCATTCCCACAACAGCTGTTACCAAAATGTCCGTCTCAGGCATACGGGCAAGCTCCAGAAGCCCATCCATTCCGGATACGATCTTCACATCCATATCCTGAAGGCGGACGGCCAGGTCCTTTGCCGCATTTTCATCCCACACTGCGATCAGCTTAGGATGAAACTCCCTTGCCTGCTCTTCCAGCATTTTTACATTTCTTCCGGCGCTGATTCCCAGCACTTCAATATCACCATTGGCTCTTACCACATCCAGTGTCTGGGTACCAATGGACCCTGTAGAGCCTAAAATTGCAATTTTTTTCATGTAAATATCCTCTCAAATTCAATATGAACCACTTCCGGAAAACCTCGCCTCAAGGCATCCATGTTTCCAGGATCAGATTCCCAGCACCAGCTTCGCCAGGAAGTAAATGGCAGGTGCGGTAAAGATCACACTGTCAAAACGGTCCAGAATTCCGCCATGTCCCGGAATCAGTTTGCCATAGTCCTTGATTCCCTGGTTTCTCTTAATTGCAGAAGCTGCAAGGTCTCCTACCATAGAAATCAAAGCGCCCACTGCACAGATCAGGGCATACTCTGCCATAGGGCCGCCTGTAGCAGCTGCGTAGATCACGCCCAGAAGAGCTGCTCCTGCCACGCCGCCGATTCCGCCTTCCACAGATTTCTTCGGGCTTAAAACAGGTGCCATCTTGTGCTTGCCGATCAGCATTCCCACGCAGTATGCACAGGTATCACATCCCCATGAACAAAGGAAGATCAGCCATACCAGGAATTTGCCATCCGGCAGGTTTCTGGTAAGATAAATAAAGGAAAGCATCACTGCCACATATACCACGCCGAAAAATGCAGGCATTACCTGCTCGGCATGAAAACGGGGATAATTAAATACATACACAAACATAAAGATCATGAACGCAATAATAACGCCCATCATTCCATATTTCTCAAAATCTGCTGCCATCAGCACATAATAGATCACAGCACCTAAGTATCCTGCAATTTCCAGTGCGTTAAACTGATCTGTGCGAACCTTCATGGCCTTATACAGCTCCTGCATTCCGATCAGGGAAATGCCAAGCAGTGTGAAGAACAGCACGTAGCCGCCGCTGATAATGGTGAGAAGCGCCACTGCCACCAGCACGATTCCGCTTAACAGTCGTGTCTTAAACATGTTATTCCTCCTTCACTCCGCCGTATCTTCTGTCTCTTTGATTATATTTCTCGATAGCCTGTATTAATTCTGGTTTGTGGAAATCTGGCCATGCCACATCGGTAAAATAAAATTCCGTGTAGGCCAGCTGCCACATCAGGAAATTGGAAAGCCGCTGCTCCCCGCTGGTGCGGATCAGAAGATCCGGGTCCGGCACGCCTGCTGTGTCCAGATAGCTTTCAATCCTGCTCTCTGTCACCTCATCCGGTGAAAGCTTTCCGTCGGCTACATCCTGGGCCATTTTTTTCATGCCTCTTGTGATCTCATCACGGCTTCCGTAATTCATGGCAATCTGGAAATACAGCTCATCGTAATCCTTGGAAAACTCCTCCAGCTTGTGGATGCTCTCCTGGATATCCGGTGCAAAAGCAGAAATATCACCGATGATCTTGATCTTCATCTTATTGTCTCTGGAAATCTTAATACACTTCTTCAGATAGCTGCGGAACAGCTTCATCAGACCGTCTACTTCCTCCCTGGAACGCTTCCAGTTCTCTGTGGAAAAAGCGTAGACCGTCAGGTATTTCACGCCCAGATCCTTAATATCATAGCAGACCTGCTCCAGATTGGCGCAGCCTTTTATATGTCCATAGCCGCGGGGCATTCCCTTTGCCTTCGCCCAGCGTCCGTTTCCATCCAGGATGATGGCAATATGATTGGGTACGTTCATAGTTCTCTCCCTGTTCTTTCGTTTTTCTTTATAAGGCAGAAGAGAGCTCTTTTCCAGAGCTCTCTTTACGCTGTTTCCCTGCAAAAGGGGCAGACAGCAGACATATCCTTTTATACAGTCATAATCTCTTTTCCCTTGAGTTCAACTGCTGCATCTACATCCTTGATGTATTTGTCTGTAAGCTTCTGGATCTTGTCTTCCAGTTCTTTGATCTCGTCCTCGGATACATCCTCTTCTTTTTTCAGTTTTTTGTATGCATCGTTGGCATCACGGCGGATGTTGCGGACTGCAACCTTGGCAGCTTCGCCTTTTTTCTTGATATCCTTTACAAGATCTTTACGGCGCTCCTCTGTAAGCTCCGGGAAAATAAGGCGGATCACTTTACCATCGTTGTTCGGGTTCAGTCCCAGGTCAGAGGTAAGGATTGCTTTCTCGATTCCCTTGATCAGGCTGGATTCCCATGGCTGGATCTGGATCATACGTGCTTCCGGAACGGTAATATTGGCGACCTGCTGAAGAGGTGTTGGACTTCCGTAATAGTCTACGGTCAGCTTGTCCAGAATGTGCGGGTTGGCGCGTCCTGCACGGATCGTAGCCAGCTCTGCCTCAAGGCTTGCCAGTGTTTTTTTCATTTTCTCTTCATACTTCTGAATTCTTTCATCCATGTATTTAATCTCCCTCTAAAATATTTTTGTAATCCTAACTTGATATCCACGAATTGCTCCGCTGCAAAGCAGCTCCCGCAATCCTCCGATTATACAGTCACCTTAGTTCCTGTAAATTTGCCGTGAACGGTATTGATAATGCTGTTTTCCTCATCAAGGGCAAATACCAGCATCGGCATCTTCTGCTCCAGGCACATAATAGATGCGGTCAGGTCCATGGCTGCAAGCTTCTTGTCAACAACCTCCTGGATGGAGATCTCGTCATATTTCACTGCATTTGGGTTCACCTTCGGGTCGCTGTCATAGATACCGTCAACAGCCTTGGCAAGAAGGATGGCCTCTGCTTCGATCTCAACTGCACGAAGAACAGTAGCGGTATCTGTGGAGAAATACGGATGTCCGGTACCGCCGGCAAAGAATACCAGCTTGCCCTGTGCAAAGCTCTCCTCCACGCTGTCCTTGGAATACAGCTTGGTAAATGCGCCGCATGCAAATGGAGTGTAGATCTCAGTCTGCATTCCGGTATATCTGCAAAGGTCAGATACATAGATGCAGTTCATAATGGTTGCAAGCATTCCGATCTGGTCTGCCTTGCTGCGGTCGATGGTCTCGCTGGTACGTCCTCTCCAGAAGTTTCCACCGCCGATCACGATTCCAATCTGTACGCCTTCGTCAGAAATTGCCTTGATCTGCTTGGCTACAGCCAGAACTGTTGCCTCGTCAAATCCTGTTTTCTTCGGGCCTGCAAGAGCCTCTCCGCTTAATTTTAATAATACTCTTTTCATTTCCATTCTTTTGTCCTGCCTTATATTTTAATAATGAATTACCAAACACCTGCAACAACTTCGTTGCCGCTTTCATCTACTGTAGTAGAAACTGTGAAAGTATCGTAATAATGATAGCCGGTCTCACCTGTCTCTGGCTCATTCTCATAGTCGCTTCCATTGGCCTCACCGAGAGCTGCAATCAGACTGGAAAGAGGCTGGCCGATATAGGACTTCGCCTGGTCTGCGGTAGGACCGTCATTACTGCCTGGATTATCCGGAACCGGTGTAGCAGTCGGATCAGCTGCCGGATTGTCCGGAGTCGGTGTGGCAGTTGGAGCTGCCGTGCTGTTCGGAACCGGTGTCGCTGTCGGGTCCGGAGTCTCATCGTCCTCCTCATCGCTGCTGTCATCCAGTCCCAGGCGCTTCTTCACCTCATTCAGAGTAGAAGTCTCCTTCTTGCTGGATGCAGTGAGATAAGTCGCATACGGGATCGCGTCATCTCCGCTTCCATCCATCTTCAAAGTGATCTGTGTGATGGTCGTAAGAGGAAGCTTGCGGAAATAGCAGTCTGTCAGGCTGTCGTCTGCATACACAATGCGGATATCAAAGCTTGTCACTGTCTTTCCTGAAGCGTCCTTCACGTTCTTATCGTAGTAATAAAGTGCCTTGTCATCGTCTTTCAGGGTAAATAATCCCTTGATCAGCTCATCTCCCCAGTCATCATCGTCATCTGTAGTTGGACGCACATAAATACCTGCAATATCAGAGCCTGTTTCATTAACAATAATCAGCTTGGATGCTGTAGTAGTCTTATCACCGATCACATTCTTAATATCGCTGTCATCTGACTTCTGCATATCAACCAGTGTGCCTTCATCATTGCCTGCTGTATCTGTATTCTCAGCAGGGGTTACAGTTGCCTGTGCTTCCTGCTTGGGTTCTTCGGTTTTCTTCTTACCGCATCCGACTGCTGTTATTGCAGTTATCATAATCGCTGCAAGAATTAAGTAACGTTTTTTCATAATATATTCCTCCCACAAAACGGAACCAGTGCAGCGAAAGTTCAGGATCCGCCATGCCAGTTCTCCACTTTTTGTTCTCCATTATTATTACAGAGTATGGCAGACTTGTCAACCGAAGGCGGAATGATTTCATACAATTTTTAGACTTTTCGATGTTTTCTGTACATTTATAAAAAAGCTTCAAAGCCTTGTATTTCGATATTCATTGGCAGAAATTCCCTCCATTTTCTTGAACACCCTGGAAAAATGAGCCACATCTGTGAAGCCTACCATTTCTGAAATATCAACAATGCGAAGCTGCATTTCCTTCAGAAGCTCTTTGGCATGCTCCACCCGGATCTGATTCAAGATCTCGGAGAAATTCCGGTTCTCATGTTTATTCAGAAGCTTACTCAAATGCCACTGGCTTACATAGGTTTTTTCCGCAACCAGAGCCAGCGTCAGCTTCTCATTGTAATGCTCTTCCATATAAGCAAGGGCATTTTTCACAATAAAGCTTCCTGCGCTGTTCTCTTCCTGACTCTCCTCATGGGAAGCCACGCCCTTTTTCTTCAGGTTCTCTGCCATCACAGCAAGAGCCTCCTCGATTTCCTCCAGCTTGGAAGGCTTAAGCAAAAATCTGCACACTCCAAGGCGGATGGCCTCCTGGCAATAATCAAAATCCCGAAATCCGGTAAGAATGCTGATCTGCATATCCGGAAATTCGGATTTCAAAGCTGCGATCATTTTCAGCCCGTCCAGTCCGGGCATGGAAATATCCGTAAAAATAATATCCGGCCTCTTCTCCCGGATGGTAACAAGTCCTTCTTTTCCACCGTAGGCACAGGCTGTTACGCAGCAGCCATATTTTTCCCAGGGAACCAGTTTGGAAATTCCCTCTACAATAATCGGTTCATCGTCAATGATCACTACATGGTACATTTCTTTTTTCCTCCCCCATTACAGCAGTTTTTGCTGTATTTCTATTATACCCGAAAGCCGGATCCAGGTCAAAATTTCCGGACAGCAAAAAACGGGAAATTGTCTTTTCCAACAATTCCCCAGCCCTTTGCCTTTTTAACCTTTTACAGCTCCAGCTGTCATACCTTTTACAATATATTTCTGCAAGCATACATACACGATCAGAAGCGGAACTACTACCAGTGTTACAACCGCTGCCATCAGACCGTAGTTGGTACCCTCTTTGGAAGAAATTTCAAGAAGAAGTCTTGTGATCGCCCACTCATCCTTGTTTCTCAGGAAGAACTGCTGGGTAAAAAGATCGTTGTAGCTCCAGAGGAAGCTGAAGATTCCAACAGCTGCAAAAGACGGTTTGGTAAGAGGCATAATCACCTTGAAGAAGATCTGGTAGGCATTGCAGCCTTCCATAAACGCCGCTTCCTCAAGATCGATAGGCAGGCTTCGTATGTATCCCGTAAGCACCACGATGGCAAATGCCATATTTCCTGCGATCTGGGGAAGGATTACGGATAACAGCGACATCCAGGTTTTGCCTGAGCCTGCGATTCCCCATCCGAACTCCATGCGGAATACCGGAATGATCGTGGAAAAAACCGGGAACATCATAGCCGCAATTACAATATTGTACAGAAGCTTGCTGCCCTTAAAGCTGTATCTTACCAGAGCGAAAGACGCCATGCCAGCCAGCAGGATCACCACTGCTGCCACACATCCTGAAATAATAATGCTGTTCTTATACGCATTGAGAATGTTCATTTTGGAGAATGCGTCTGTGTAGTTGGCTGTTGTAAACAGCTTTCCCAATGGAAGGGAAAAAGCATCGGACATGATCATTTTCTTGTCCTTAAAGGAGTTTGAAATTACCCAGAAGATCGGATAAATGGTCGTAACCGCCCAGAAGATCAGAACGATATAAATGAGGAATGTATTCACACTCTTAATATGATTTTTTTCATTTTTTGTTCCTGCTTCTGGATCAATAGTCCCGTTCCTTGAAAATTTTGTTGACCACCTTTGAAAGGATCACGCCAAGGATTACAATGAAAAACGCGATTGCAGAGCTGTAATCAATGTCAGGTGCCTGCATGGTCTTATAATACATATAGGTTCCTGTCAGCCAGGTTTTTCCAAGAGGTGCCCCATTTGGGAACATCACCCATGGAAGATCGAATACTTTCAATGCTCCTGTCACTGCAAGTACGGCGCAGGTACAGACCACATTGTGAAGCAGCGGCCAGGAAATATATCTTACCTTCTGCCATCTGGTTGCTCCGTCAATGGCTGCGGATTCGTACAGTTCTTCCGGAATGTTGTTCAGTCCGGTTACCAGAATGATGAAGTAGAATCCTACATACTGCCAGACAACCGGAGTCATCATAACCGTCAGCGGATACAGCTCCTTCCAGTTGGTCTTCTCTCCAACCATCTGACTGAGCATTCCTCCGTCATACTGGAAGATCAGGTTGAACAGAACACCAAGTGCAGTTGCAGAAATGACGATTGGGAAAAAGTATACGATACGGAAAAACTTGGTTCCTCTTTTTACGTTATCTACCAGCATTGCCAGGATAACGGCCAGTCCTACCTCACCGAACAGGGTAACAAAGATCATGATCACGGTATTTTTCAGTGCCACTCTCATGTTTGGATCAGTGAGCAGTTCCGCATAGTTTTTATAAAATGGATTGTTGACCCCTTTGACTCCTCCGCCCAGATTCCGGATCTTCATAAAGCTGTTTACAATGTTCTGAAGGAACGGATAGTAGAGAAATACTGCCATGAAAAGAAACGCAGGAATCAGAAACACCCATGCAGGTTTTTTATTCTTATATACGTTCACAGTAACACCCCTTTCTTATAAAAGAGCCGGAGAAGCGTCTCCTCCGGCCCGTTTGCTGCTTTCATTTTTCAGGGTGCTTATTCTGCATTTTCCTCAATGATATCAAGCATTTCCTGCAGAGCGTCTGTGATCTCAGTCTGTCCTTCTACGATCTGAGGCATGTTGTCGAAGATCGGAGCTCTCTCATCCTGTGTAACAAGATCCTGTACAGCGCCTGTGATGCCAGTGGTGTCCTTCGGCATTGCAAGGGCATCTTTTTCCAGGTTGGTAAGGCTGCTCTCGTCAATCTCTGCACCGTTTTTCAGAGCGGTGGTAGCGGTTCCTTCTTTGATACCGCCCATTTTCCAGGAGCCGTCAAGATAGAATGCAGATTTACCTTCCAGGAAGCTCTGGAATACCTCGTCACCGGTTGCAGTGTTGGTGTTCTCGGATAAGAATCCTTTCTCATAGAGGTCCTTGATATCTGCAAGACCAGCCTGCCAAGCCTCTCCGGCTGCATCGTCAACAGCTTCCGGAACTGTGGTGTGTGTCTTTGCGCTGTCGTGATTGTAAATTGCAAACTCGAACCAGTAGTGCGGCTCTTTTGCAAGGGAAGTAGCGATTGGGGTATAGCCTGCGTTCTTGATCACCTGGCAGGTCTCAAGGAACTGATCCCATGTGGTGTCTGCGGTAGGAATCTCAGCACCGGCAGCTTCCATAACTGCTTTGTTTACGTAAAGGCCTTCCCAGTAGCCATAGAATGGAACTGCGTACTGTACGCCGTCTGCCGGGGATGCCGGAATCATGTCATCTTTCATATTGGAAGCATATTCCGGATACTCAGCGCGGATGTCCTCGATGGAAACAACCTTGCCAGCTTCTACAAACGGATTGCCGGATATGTTCAGCTGCACATGGAAATCCTCCCATGCAGTTTTCACAGGCTCAAAACAGTAGTTAACATTCACCCGGCTCACCAAAATTCCCCATGCGGTAAAGCTGCGGTCCATCATGTTGCGGACAATGTAAAAGCCGTTGTCTGTTTTCAGAAATCCCACAGCCGTATCCAGGCTTTTGGCCAGCTCTAATACCTGATCCCGGTCCTGGCTGAAAAAGTGCTGGATCATGCCATAACTTCCCCCGGTACCAAAGTTATAGCTTGTATAATGTTTATTCAGCGGATCTTCTTTTAGCATCAATACGGTAAAAATATTATTTTTCTTGTGTGAGTACTGCGCATTCAGATAATTCTGTACTCCATTGGAAAAAATACGCTCTCCGCTGGAGCCTTGCCTTCTATATTGCCTGTACTGTTCAAACAGGGTACCGTCATAGGTAGCCTGGCGGGAGTCTGCGATGGCCCCGTTCAGGCGCTCTGCGCAGGTCCGGGTATTCAGCCCGGCCTGTGCAGCAAGACGTTCCATCTGGTTCTCCCGCTGAGTGATCAGCATGTAGAACCCGACCAGTCCAATGATCACCAGGAACGGAAGTACCCAGCACAGCAGCATAATTTTTGCAAATTTCCATTTCAGAGAGCGTATTTTTTTATCTTTATTCATTATTTTAATTCCAGAAACTCCTCAAAGATGTCCACCAGTTCCATGGCAGCCAGCTTACTTTCCATCTCACAGAATATGCGCAGTAAAGGTTCTGTTCCGGAAAAACGTGCTATGATCCATCCTCCATTCTGGAAATATACCTTGCAGCCATCCAGATAGGATACCTTGCTGATGGCATAAGGCAGCTTCGGCAAAAGTTTGTCGATCATCAGAGTCTTGTGGATCTGTTCCTTTCGAAGCGGGGTAAAGCGGTAATCCCGCTCCACCATATGGGAAATTAAAATGTAGCCAGTTCCCCTCATGCGTTGATTTTACTGGGTTTAACTGTATACA
>ENA-UONZ01001700-UONZ01001700.1-human-gut-metagenome-genome-assembly--contig:-C93old-NODE-1700-length-21626-cov-129.896296_pt1 | contig 21626 bp, 16 predicted proteins | sample MGYA00242468_ERZ724015 | MGnify/ENA metagenome assembly ERZ724015
TAGCAGGCTATGCCGCGCAATCGCGCAAAGCGCGATGCAAAAACAGCCGGAGCGCTGAGCGAGGCTGTTCCTCTGTCTCCCCGCCGCCGAACAGGCGGCGAATGGTTGGAGCCAGTAACCCTGCCCCACCACTAGCAGGCTATGCCGCGCAATCGCGCAAAGCGCGATGCAAAAACAGCCGGAGCGCTGAGCGAGGCTGTTCCTCTGTCTCCCCGCCGCCGAACAGGCGGCGAATGGTTGGAGCCAGTAACCCTGCCCCACCACTAGCAGGCTATGCCGCGCAATCGCGCAAAGCGCGATGCAAAAACAGCCGGAGCGCCGAGCGAGGCTGTTCCTCTGCCCTCACGCCGCCGAACAGGCGGCGAACGGTTGGAGCCAGTAACCCTGCCTTACCCTTAGGAGGCTATGCCGCCCCATACGCCGCTGAAACATCCCGCTATGTCCCTCCTTTGTATACATATCCCACAAAATTCATGCACAATCTTTGTCATATTGTTATGTAGGGGGTAGACTTATTGCGGCAAATAGCATATACTTAATAAATATTGTTCGCCTACCACATGTTGGCCGGGCTGCAACAAAAATACCGAGCCGTTTACAAATTAAAAACAAACCGAACGTAAAATAACATGAAATACACCCAATCCATTAACCAAGGGGGCCAAATGTATGTGTGGAATTGTAGGCTTTACCGGCAGCGCACAGGCTGCACCGATCCTGCTGGATGGGCTTTCTAAGCTGGAATACCGCGGGTATGATTCTGCCGGCCTTGCTGTGCAGAACGCCGCCGGCAAAATTGAAGTGGTCAAGGCCAAGGGACGCCTGCGCGTGCTGAGCGAAATGACCGATGAAGGCAAAGCTGTGCAGGGCAGCTGCGGCATCGGGCATACCCGCTGGGCAACCCACGGCGAACCCAGCGTGGTAAACGCACACCCGCATTACAGCCGCGACCAGAAAATTGCAGTTGTGCATAACGGCATTATTGAAAATTACCAGGAACTGAAAACCCGCCTGATCAACAAGGGCTTTACTTTTGCATCCCAGACGGATACCGAGGTAGTGGCCCAGCTGCTGGACTATTACTACACCGGCGTTTCAGCGGGGGACAGCCTGGATGCCATCACCCGCATGATGATGCATGTGCGTGGTTCTTATGCGCTGGGCATCCTGTTTGCAGACCAGCCCGGCGTGGTATACGCAGTGCGGAAAGACAGCCCGTTGATTGTCGGCAAGGCCGAAAACGGCAGCCTGATCGCATCGGACGTTCCGGCTCTGCTGAAATATACCCGCACGGTGTATTACATTGATAACCTGGAAATCGCCCGCCTGACCCCGGACAGTATTGAGTTTTTCAACATTGATAAAGAACCGGTTGAAAAAGAAGCCAGCACCATCGAGTGGGACGCCGAAGCCGCCGAAAAAGGCGGTTACGAGCACTTTATGATGAAGGAGATCCACGAACAGCCCACCGCTGTGCGGGATACCCTCAGCCCCCGCATCAAGGATGGCCGCATTGATCTGAGCGAGCTGGGCCTGGATGAAGAAGCCATCAAAAATGTGCGCCGCATCTATATCATTGGCTGCGGCTCCGCCTACCATGTGGGCGTTGCGGCACGCTATATATTTGAAAGCCTGGCCCGCCTGCCGGTGGAGGTGGATGTGGCCAGCGAGTTCCGCTACCGTGACCCCGTGCTGGAGCCGGAATCCATGGCGGTCATTATCAGCCAGAGCGGCGAAACCGCCGATACCCTGGCTGCCCTGCGCGAATGTAAGGAGCGCGGCGTGCGCACCATCGGCATTGTGAACGTGGTGGGCTCTTCCATTGCGCGTGAGGCCGATGCAACCCTGTACACCTGGGCCGGGCCGGAAATTGCCGTTGCCACCACCAAGGCATACAGCACCCAGCTGGCAGCCTGCTACCTGCTGGCGGTCGAATTTGCCCGTGTGCGCGGCAAGATTGAGGAAGAAAAATACGCCGAGCTGGTGGCCGAGCTGCAAATCCTGCCGGATAAGATCGCCAAGACGCTGGCGGATAATGAGCGCATCCAGTGGTTTGCTTCCAAGTATGCTTCCGCAAAGGATGCTTTCTTCATCGGCCGCGGGCTGGATTACGCTGTGGCGCTGGAAGGCAGCCTGAAGTTCAAGGAAATCAGCTATATCCACTCGGAGGCTTTCGCTGCGGGCGAGATGAAGCACGGCCCGATCTCCCTGATCGAGAAGAACATGTTGGTGGTGGGTGTGCTGACCCAGCCGGACCTGTACGAGAAGATGGTATCTAACCTGGTGGAAGCCAAGAGCCGCGGCGCTTATATCATGGGCCTGACCACTTACGGCAACTACAGCATTGAAGATACCGCCAACTTTACCGTATATGTGCCCAAAACAGACCCGCACTTTGCCACCAGCCTTTCGGTGGTGCCGCTGCAGCTGCTGGCATACTATGTCAGCTGCGCCAAAGGTCTGGATGTGGATAAACCCCGCAACCTTGCCAAGAGCGTTACGGTTGAATAAATCTTGCGTCAGTTGAAGCAATGCTGCTGGCCTGACAAAAATAAACGCTGCATTTTGTGCACTTTTTACTCCGTTTGCCCTGCCGGAAGCAGGACAAACGGAGTAAATTTGTGTTATAATAACAGAAATTATGCAAATACAGTTGCCCGGAGTGGCGAAAATGTGGTAGAATAACTTGCTTTGCCCATAATGCTGCAAGATGTTCTGATAATTACTTTTACTTTTTTGCTTTGATTATCAAATTATAAGTCATAGAACACAAGGCAATACCGCACAATTCCCGCCTAACGGCTCAAGCACCGCTCCGGCGGCTGCGGCACGGCATCTGCGTTGCCAAAATACTCGATAATACACAAAGTATTATCTGCGCTTTTGGCTTAGCAGCTGCCGCACCTCGCTCGCCGTATCGGCACTTAGAATTATGCGGTATTGCCACAAATCAAGCAAGATTTGAGAAAATAGAAAAATGCCCGCTGCGCCTTGGTTTTGGAAGGAACGGCCGCGGGCGGCGCAGGCGCTGCGCGGCAGCTGTGCAGGGGACAGCCGGCTGCGACATTATTGAAGAAACAGGAAGATAGTGCAATGAAACAGGAAAACAGGCAACTCATCAACGGCTTGCCGCGCCGCATTTTGTTAATGCTGCTGGACTGCGGGCTGATTGTGTTTTGTTATTATCTGGCAATTCTGCTGCGGTTTGACGGTGAGGATTCCATTGTGCCCGCCGCGGTGCTGCGGGCCGAAGTGATCCGTGCCATGGCTCCCATGCTGCCGTATGTGCTGGTTATTTATATGGTCGTGTTCTGGTTTGGCGGCCTGTATGAGATCATGTGGGAGTATGCCGGCATGCGGGACCTTGCCCGCCTGACCTGTCTATCCGGCCTGGCAACGGGTTTTATCCTGCTGTTTGATCTGATCTTCCGCACCCGCCCTATCAGCGGTACGGTGCTGATTCTGGGTGCGGTGTTCAACACGGCGGCCGTTGCAGGCGTGCGCTTTCTGTGGCGCTTTGTGCGCACCGCTACCCGCCTGCGCAAGGATAACCGCGCCAAACAAAAAAGCAACGCCGCCCCGCGGGATGCAACCCCGCTGCTGATCGTCGGCGCTGGCAACGCCGGTGCCTGGGCGGTCAACCTGTGCAAAAGCAAAAACTCCAGCTTTGGCAACCCGGTCGTGATCGTGGATGACGACCTGACCAAAAAAGGCCTGCGCGTGCAGGGCGTGCCGGTGCGCGGCACCATTTCGGATATCCCGGAATTGGTGCGCAAGTACCATATTGTGGAGATCATCATCGCCATCACCACGCTGAAAGGCAAGCGCCTGAACGAAGTGATCAACTTGTGCAACTCCACCCATTGCCGCGTGCGGATGCTGTCCGACCCGCAGGCGGTGGATGCCAACGGCAAGCCGGTGGTGGCCGGTCTGCGTGAACTGAATACCTCGGACTTTCTTTCCCGCGATGAAGTGCAGCTGAACAGCGCCCAGATCTCGGAATACCTGCATGACAAGGTGGTTCTGGTCACGGGCGGCGGCGGCTCCATCGGCAGTGAGCTGTGCCGCCAGATCATGCGCTACCGCCCGCGCCAGCTGTTGATTTTCGATATTTACGAAAATTGCGCCTACGAGCTGGAAATGGAGCTGCACAATAAATACGGTGCAGATATCAACGTTGTCACGCTGATCGGCTCCATCCGCGATATCAAGCGTCTGGATGAAGTGTTTGAAACCTATCATCCATCCGTTGTGTTCCATGCAGCTGCCCACAAGCATGTGCCGCTGATGGAAGTAAGCCCGGCGGAAGCCGTTAAAAACAACGTGTTCGGCACCAAAAACCTGCTGACCAGCGCGGCGGAGCATGGGGTGGAGCGCTTTGTGCAGCTTTCGACCGATAAGGCGGTCAATCCTACCAATGTTATGGGCTGCACCAAACGCATCTGCGAAATGCTGATCCAGACCTTTGCTAAGAACACTTCCATGAAGTGCATGGCCGTGCGCTTTGGCAATGTGTTGGGCAGCCATGGCAGCGTGATCCCGCTGTTTGAAGAGCAGATCAAGAACGGCGGCCCCGTTACCATCACCCACCCGGACATCGTGCGCTACTTTATGACGATCCCGGAAGCTGCCCAGCTGGTGCTGCAGGCCGGCGGTCTGGCCCAGAGCGGCAGCATCTATGTGCTGGATATGGGTGAGCCGGTCAAAATCATGGATCTGGCCACCCGGCTGATCCGGTTCTATGGTTATGAGCCGAACGTAAACATGGAAATCAAGGTAACGGGCCTGCGCCCCGGCGAAAAGCTGTACGAGGAGCTGATGCTGGATTCCGAGCAGGACCGCATGACCAAAACCGCCCACGATAAAATCTTTATTGCTCCGCCCATGCAGATTGACCTGGCGGCATTCTATGAGGAGCTGCAGAACCTGCGTCACGATGCGGAGCATAATGACGAGGGCGTGGTGCTCAGCCTGCAGCGCATGGTGGGCACTTATCACCCCAACCGCGTGGTGAACGAGGACCACACCGTAAGCGCCGCCCATGGCAACACGGAAACCATTGATAAGGAAGAGCTGCAAAAGGCGCTGGACGAACAGCATTCCACCCAGCAGAACGCCCAGTGACGGTGGTCTGGCGGGGCCTGCGGGCGCAAAACCTTCCCCAAGGAGGCTTGACTTATGTATGAATCCTGCATCAAGCGTTTGCTTGACCTGATTTTGTCGCTGGCAGCCTGTGTGGTGCTGGCGATCCCAATGGGAATTATTGCCCTGTGGATCAAAAAAGATTCGCCGGGACCGGTGTTCTTTAAGCAGCGCCGGGTTGGCCGCGGCAAAAAATGCTTTAATATCTTAAAGTTCCGCACCATGCGCGGGGATACCCCCCACGATGTGCCCACCCACCTGCTGAAAAACGCAGACAGCTATATCACCAAAAGTGGGGCGTTCCTGCGCCGCACCAGCCTGGATGAGCTGCCGCAGATCTATAACATTGTGGCAGGGCAGATGTCCATCATCGGCCCGCGCCCGGCGCTGTATAATCAGTATGACCTGATCGCCGCGCGCGATGCCGTGCATGCCAATGACATCCGCCCCGGTCTGACCGGTCTGGCCCAGATCAATGGCCGCGATGAGCTGCCGATTGATGTGAAAGCCCGCTATGACGGTGAGTATGCCGCTGACATCACTTTCCTGAACGATGCAAAAATCTTTTTGCATAGCATTACTTATGTGTTCCAGCGCCGCGGCGTGGTAGAAGGCGGCACCGGTGCCATGCAGCAGGCCGAAAACAGCCAAAAAAAGCAGAAATAATCCCCGCTTTGGCAATTTGACCAAATGGAAAACCACTGCAAAACCAACATATTTTGCTAAAAAATCCAAATTAACCAAGAAAATATTGAGTTTTTCGTTGAAATATGTTGCAAAAGTCAACCTGATTGTGTAAAATATACATTGTAGTTAAATCTATTTGTGTCAAAATAACAGCAATGAGCCGATGGGAGCTTCTGTTCGGCCATTGTCAATTTGCATATAAACATGAAGGAGAGGCAGTATTATGGCAAACAGGGTATTCCAGAACGTGGTCTACCAGATGAAGGACGCGATCGACCGCGTGGTAGGCGTGGTGGACGAAACGGGAGCCGTCATCGCCTGCTCCGAGCTGGGGCAGATCGGCGAAATGCGGGAAGGCTTTGCTGTTGCCCGCCTGACGGCCGGGGATGCCTTTGAAAAGGACGGTTATGCCTACCACCAGTTCTCCAACGCAAAACATAACGATTATGCTGTGTTTGTGGAAGGCAACGATCCCACTGCCGCCCAGTTTGCTTCGCTGCTGTCCATCAGCCTGCAGAGCATCAAGCAGTACCACGATGAAAAGTTTGATAAAACCAATTTCATCAAGAATGTGGTGCTGGATAATATCCTGCCCGGTGATATTTACGCCAAAGCGCGGGAGCTGCACTTTGTTTCGGATGTGCAGCGCGTGGTTCTGTTGATCCGCGTTACCTCCGGCAATGATATTTCCGCTTATGATGTGGTCAGCAGCCTGTTCCCGGATAAACAGAAAGACTTCGTGTTCAACATCAGCGAAACAGATACCGTGCTGGTGAAAGAAATCCGCCCTGATAACAATACCCGCGATATGGAAAAGCTGGCAGCTTCCATTGTGGATACCCTGCAGGGCGAACATTATATCAAGGCAGTTGTCGGCATCGGCACCCCCATCAACAACATCAAGGATCTGGCCTCCTCCTTTAAGGAGGCGCAGATCGCCATGGAAGTTGGTAAGGTATTTGATACCGAAAAGCAGGTCATCAGCTATGATCACCTGGGCATTGCCCGCCTGATTTATCAGCTGCCTACCACCCTGTGCGAAGCATTCCTGCGCGAAGTATTCAAGCAGGACAGCATTGATTCGCTGGACTCTGAAACGCTGTTCACCATCCAGCGCTTTTTTGAGAACAACCTGAACGTTTCCGAAACCAGCCGCGGTCTGTTTGTGCACCGCAACACGCTGGTTTACCGCCTGGAAAAGATCAAGAAGCTGACCGGCCTGGATCTGCGCAAGTTTGACGATGCGATTGTGTTCAAGGTAGCCCTGATGGTCAAAAAGTATCTTTCCTCTGACCCTGCCCGTTACTAAAATATCCTATAAGCGCTTTTTCCGCGCCCCCCTACTTGGTGGGCGCGTTTTTTGTTGCAGGTTTGCTGGAAGAGAAGATGAGAGGATAAGTGGAATGCAGGAAAACAAAACGGATGGATGAAGAAAAATAGGAGAGGGGAGAACGGAAAAAGGGGCGGATGAATAAGGGCAATACCGCATAATTCTAAGTGCCGATACGGTGAGCGAGGTGCGGCAGATGCTAAGCCAAAAGCGCAGATAATACTGGATGCTGCAAAGGTGAGCGCCGCCAGTGGCGGAAACAGCGAACCGAAGCAGGGGCAGCGGTCGCAGAGTGCGAGGGGCTTTTGCCCCCGAAGCACGATGCGGGTACCGCAACCCGACATTATCGAGCATTTTGGCAACGCAGATGCCGTGCCGCAGCCGCCGGAGCGGTGCTTAAGCCGTCAGGCGGGAATTGTGCGGTATTGCCTAAGCATAAAGGCAAGTCTATAGCCATACACAGCCCGCACAGGCCGTAAAATTTACAAAGTTTCCACAAATTGCCCAAAGACACAAAATTGACGAAAATGCGATATATTCCACAAGGCACCCGCTGCATGGAATCTTGACGGGGCGGGCTTCCTATGGTACATTATTAAATGTATTGTTTTGCCCTGGGGTGTAGTGTACCATTTTGCACGCCATGGCCGGGAAGTGCTGTATTGCTTTAGGAGCGCTATTCATGATCGATTTTGAACATGTTACCAAAGTATATGAAACCCAAAATGATGAAAATGTGGCGTTGGAAGATATCAACATCCACATTGATGAAGGGGAATTCGTTTTTATCCTGGGCCATTCCGGCGCGGGCAAATCCACATTCCTCAAACTGATCCAGATGGAAGAAAAGCCCACCGAGGGCAAAATTTATATCAACGATCAGGACCTGACCACCATCAAGCGCCGCAAGGTGCCTTATCTGCGCCGCCAGATGGGCGCGGTGTTCCAGGATTTCCGCCTGATCCCCACCATGACGGTGTACGAGAACGTGGCTTTTGCCATGCGCGTGACCAACATCAATAACAAAACCATCAAGAACCGTGTACCGTTCGCCCTCAGCCTGGTTGGCCTGGAGGATAAGATGGACCGCCTGCCGGATGAGCTTTCCGGCGGCGAGCAGCAGCGCGTTGCCGTGGCCCGCGCCCTGGCCCATGGCCCCAAGCTGATCATTGCGGACGAGCCTACCGGCAACATTGACCCCGAAATGAGCATGGATATCATGCAGCTGTTCGAGGCCATCAATAAAGTGCATATCACCGTTGTGGTTGTTACCCATGAGCATGAGCTGGTGCACAAGCTGGCCGCCAAGTATAACAACCGAATCATCACGCTGGCCAACGGGCATGTGGCATCTGATACCGCCCACCCCGAAGTGGCGCAGGAGTACGAAGAATGGCTTGCTGCCCGCCAGAACGATGATGAATACGAGTATGAGGATTAAGGAGGGGTAGACCATGCGTTTTTCCAGTTTTACCTACCTCGTGGGGCAGGGCCTGCATAACCTCAAGGCAAACAAAATGATGACGCTTGCCTCTATGGGCGTGTTGATCGTCTGTATGATTTTGGTTGGCGCAGCATTTTTGTTCGGCGCTAATATTGATTCCATGGTGGCCTATATCGGTGAGCAGAACGAAACGGTTGCGTTCATCAATGATGACGCTGATACCGCCGCCGTGGAGGAAGCCATCCGCAGCATTCCGCATGTGGCCGGGGTGGAGTTCATCTCCAAAGACCAGATGCTGGACAAGTACAGCCAGCGCCTGGAAGGCTACACCAACCTGAAAGAGATGTTCCAGAACGATAACCCGCTGCTGGCCAACTATGTGGTGCGTGCCGATGAACCGGCCAACATCTCCAGCGTGGCCGCAGCATTACAGAATGTGGACGGCGTGCGCGCGGTCAACTCGCCGCAGGCCATGTCAGATCTGTTTGTTTCGCTGCAAAAGGCGGTTACTTATGTCTGCTATGGCCTGGTCATCGTGCTGGCCATCGTCAGCGTGGTGGTCATCAGCAACACCATCAAAATTACCGTGTTCAACCGTCGCAAGGAGATTGGCATTATGAAGCTGGTTGGTGCAACCAACGGCTTTATCCGGTTCCCGTTCTTTGTGGAGGGGGTTACCTCCGGCCTGATCTCCGCGCTGATCGCTTCCGCCATTGTGTGCGGCGGATACTATGCCGTGTATGAATGGTACGGCAAGAACCCCACCAACCTGACGGCAATGTTTGGCGGCACACTGCTGCCGCTGCAGGACCTGTGGTATTATGTTGTGCTGGGCTTTATGCTGTTTGGCTTTGTGCTGTGCGGCATTGGCACTGCAACCAGCATCCGCAAACATCTGCAGGTCTGAGCACCCGGCGCTTGCCTTGAGCTTTTTGAACCGCCAAAATCCGTTTTACCCGCATCCCACCAAAGGGGGAAAGTTGAAAATGTCCATTGCCATCCGCCGTAATGTGCGGCGCGCAGGGGCTGCGCTGATGGCTGCCGTGGTTGCCGCGGCGCTGTGCCTGAATGCTGCCGTGCCGGCCCATGCCGATGATAAGCAAAAAGAGCTGGAAAACAAAAAGAACGAGCTGCAGTCGGAACTGGACCAGATCCGCCAGCAGCTGAAAGACGTTGCCAGCGATAAAGCCGAAGCCGAGCAGCAAAAACAGCTGCTTGTGCAGGAGAAAAACACCATCAAGGGCCAGATCAATGCGCTGAATGACCAAATTGATGATATCAGCGCACAGATCGTGGAAAAAGAACAGCAGATCACCGATAAGCAGGCTGAAATTGACCAGAAGCAGGCAGAATACGATGACCGCTGGGCAAAATATAAAGAGCAGGTCGTCAGTATGCAGATGCTGGACCAGGGCGGCGGTATTGCGCTGCTTTCCACGGCGGAAAACATTTATCAGTTGCTGACCTTTGACCAGGTGCTGCAGGATATTTCGGATGCCAACACCCAGGCCTGCGAGGATCTGGAACAGCAGGGCATTGAGCTGACCAACGAGCGCACCCAGCTGGAAGAAGCGAAGGCATCGCTGGAAGCGGACGAAGAAGAGCTGCAGAACCAGAAAAGCCAGCTGGACAGCAAAACCCAGGAGCTGGCCAGCAACATTCAGGCCCAGGATGCCAGCATCTCCGCCGCCGCAGCGCAGGAGCAGGCTCTGGAAGAAGCCAAGAGTGATAAACAGGCAGAGTTCGATAAGGCTGCTGATGAATATGACGCTTACCTGAAATCTCTGATTGCCCAGACCCAAAGGAACTACGCCAATGCGCCCATCAGCTGCTCGCTGAACTTTATCTGCCCGCTGCCGAGCTATAAGTATATCTCCTGCCAGTATGGCAGCGGCGGCCACAAGGGCGTTGACTTTGCCGCGCCCGGCGGCACCAACATCCGCGCTGTGGCAAGCGGCGTTGTCACCGTGTCCGGCTGGCACTACAGCTATGGCAACTATGTCATGATTTACCATGGCACCGACGACCAGGGCAACACCTATGCTACCCTGTACGCCCACATGAACAGCACCCCGCCGGTCAGTGTGGGCCAGAGCGTTTCGCAGGGGGATGTCATCGGCTATGTTGGCACCACCGGCAACTCCACCGGCAACCACCTGCACCTGGAACTGCGTGTGAACGGTGCGCGCACCAACCCGCTGAACTATGTTCCGCACTAATGTTATGGTGTAGCTGAAAAAGCGCCAGCCGACACTTTATTTTCAGTTATGCCTTAGGCCTGACAGCCTGAAGGAGATCAATTTCGATGAACCAGCAAAAACATAAGCTTGTTGTGCGCATTGTCTGCCTGGTGATCGCCGTCTTGATGGTGGCAAGCCTTGCCGCAACGGCGTTTATGGCACTGCTTTGATCCGGCAGCAACGCACAACTTTTACGCAAGGGAGCACATTTTCGCTATGAGCAAAAAAGTCAGTCTTGGTGTGGCCGCAACCGTCACGCTGATTGCAATGGCCGTGACCTTTTCCATGACCATGACCGTATCCATGAACATGTTCAACAATACGGTTTCCAGTGTTAAAAACAAGGAGCGCATGTATAACAAGCTGTCCGAAGTGGACCGCTATGTGCGCGCCAATGAGTACTTTGATATCAACGATGATACGCTGAACGATACCATTGCATCCGGCTATATGCTGGGCATCAGCGACCGGTACGCCCGCTATTATTCCGCCAAGGCCTACAGTGAAAGAGTCGGTCTTGCCAATGGCCGCCTGATGGGCATTGGCGTTGCCGTTGTCAAGGATCCGTCCTCCGGCTATGCGCGCATCATCCGTGTGTATGATAACACCCCCGCTACCAACGTTGGTCTGGAAGTCGGCGGCTTTATCACCGCTATCGGCGATACCAGCACCCGCAGCATGAGCGATGCCGCCGCCATGACCTCCGCCCTGTTGGGGGAGGAAGGCAGCATCGTCAGCATCAAATACCTGACCCCCCTGCGGGAAGAGCAGAGCTTTGAAATTATCCACGCCAACTATACCACCCCCAGCATCAGCACGGTGCGCCTGATGGATAACGGCGTTGGCTACCTGCGCATTGATTCCTTTACCTCAGGCACGGCGGTGGAATTCCGCAATGCTGTCAACAGCCTGACCAACCAGGGGGCTACCTCGCTGATTTTTGACCTGCGCGATAACAGCGGCGAAAACCTGAACGCTGCCCTTGTTGCCACAGATTACTGCGTGCCCTCCGGTCTGATTGCCCAGAGCCAGGATAAGGACGGCAATGTGACAGACCTGCGTATGTCTGACGAAAACGAGATCACCCTGCCCATGGTCTGCCTGGTCAACGACAGCACGGCATCCGGTGCGGAGCTGTTTGCCAACGCTCTGCGTAAAATGGCCGGGGCCACCATCGTGGGCAGCACCACGGCGGGCAAAGGTGTTCTGCTCAGCGACCCGCAGAGCCTTTCGGACGGCAGCGCGGTGGTAATCACCGTGGGCATTCTGCTGGATAACGAGGGCAAAAACTGGAACGGCACCGGCCTGACCCCGGATGTGGACGCCAGCCTGACCAACGATGAACAGAGCAGCTATTACGACTTTACTGTCGATAACGACCCCCAGATCACCAAGGCTATCAATGCCATTTCCGGCGCCAATGGCCAGTAAGCGGGCAGGGGAGACCCAGCCTGAGATATACCCTAAACACAGTATAAGAAGAAACGGAGTGCCAGCCCCATGCCAAACCTGACGGATCTTTCCACCATTCGTGATGTGTGCGCACGGCACGACTTTGCACTTTCCAAGGGGTTCGGCCAAAACTTTATCATCAACCCCGGCATCTGCCCCCGCATTGCGGAAGCCGCCGGCATTGGCCCCGGCTGGGGTGCGCTGGAAGTCGGCCCCGGCATCGGTGTGCTGACAGAACAGCTGTGCAAACGCGCGGATAAGGTAGTTTCGATCGAAGTGGACAAGCGCCTGCCGCCGATCCTGGCCGAGACAATGGCCGAGTACGAGAACTTTAAGCTGGTGCTGGAAGATGTGCTGAAAGTGGACCTGCGCACCCTACTGGCGGAAGAATTTGGTGATAAGCCCGTTGCCGTCTGCGCCAATCTGCCGTATTACATCACCAGCCCCATTCTGATGCGCTTATTGGAAGAAAAACTGCCCATCCGCAACATTACCGTCATGGTGCAGAAAGAGGCTGCACAGCGCCTGTGTGCCGCCCCTGGCACGCGTGAGGCGGGGGCAATCAGCTATGCGGTGGCTTATTACGCCAAACCCAAGCTGCTGTTTACTGTGCAGCCGGGCAGCTTTTACCCTGCCCCCAAAGTGACCAGCGCGGTCATCCAGCTGGATGTCCACACCACACCGCCTGTTACCCCGCCCAACGGGGACGAAGCCGGGCTGTTCCGCCTGATCCGGGCAGCATTTTCTCAGCGGCGCAAGACCGCGGCTAATGCCGTGGCGAACGGCCTGGGCATCTCCAAAGCTAAAGTGAACGCTGCATTGCAGGCCGCCGGGTTGGATATCCGCCTGCGCCCGGAGCAGCTGACGCTGGAAGATTACTGCGCGCTGCAGGCCACCCTGGCCGCGGCAGAATAAGCGCCGTTCGGAGCGCTACTGCCCCATAATTCGGCATTGACAAGGTGCCGCAACATGTGCTAGAATACTTAGGTGTTCCTAAGGTATATCTGAAAACAAAGAAAATGACGGATATTCCGCAAACACAAGCAGGATTTAAGGCTCTTTAACGCAAAATCCGGCTACGTTTGTAGAAATAGACGATATTTTCGACTTTTCAGATACAACCTTAAGGATTTCTTAGCCGTGCTGGCGTAGCTCAATTGGCAGAGCAGCTGATTTGTAATCAGCAGGTTGCAGGTTCGATTCCTGTCGCCAGCTCCAAAATATCCCGGCAGTTTTATAACTGCCGGGATATTTTTGTATCAATCCTATATTTTGTAGCACAAAAAGGTAAAAAGTACCCCCGGCACAGGGTCAGCCCTGAGCCGGGGGCGGTATATTCAGGAAAATGAGATGGACTGAATGGCAAATACGAGAAGCAGATCTTAGGGCAACACCGCACAATTCCCGCCTTACGGCTTAAGCACCGCTTCGGCGGCTGCGGCACGGCATCTGCGTTGCCAAAATGCTCGATAATGTCGGGTTGCGGTACCCGCATCGTGCTTCGGGGGCAAAAGCCCCTCGCACTCTGCGACCGCTGCCCCTGCTTCGGTTCGCTGTTTCCGCCACTGGCGGCGCTCACCTTTGCAGCATCCAGTATTATCTGCGCTTTTGGCTTAGCAGCTGCCGCACCTCGCTCGCCGTATCGGCACTTAGAATTATACGGTATTGCCTTAGCCCATATTGAGCAAGTTGCTCTTCATAGTTTTCAGCTCTTTTTCCAACTGGTCTTTTTCTTTGGTGTATGCCTGGTAGTCCTGCATCTGCTCCATCACGGCGGGGTCGCTGGCAGTCAGGTAGCCGCTGGTTATGGAGGTGGTGGTGCTGAACTTTTTCTGCTGGCCGCTAAAGTCGATCACCAGGAACTGATCCGTAGAGGGCAGTACCTTGCCCACGCCGAACATCTTGTGGGTTACTTCACAGCCGGTCAGGTCGGGCAGGGCAGTGGGGCTTGCCAGCAGCTCCTGCAATTTCTGCTCCTTTTCGGCGATCTGCATGCACAGGTTGGCGCGCTCGGCTTTCTGTTTCACGGCCTTGGTGCGTTCCTTGGCGGTTGCCGTGCGGGAAAAGCCCTTGGGGTAATAGCCGTTAACATAGGCGCTGTGCATGATATCATACACCAGCAGATGCAGCTGGTCATTGATGCCGTGCATGGTGTTTTTCAGCCGCTCGGTGTGCAGGCGGGTCAGCTCATCGTATTTGGTCAGTTCGTTCAGCAGGTCATCGCACATGGCGTAATATTGGGTCAGGTTAAAGGCCGCGCCGGTGCCAAAGTCTTCGTCATAGCCGAAATAGGCGGCCCAGGCTTTGGCTTCGGCGGGAACAAAGAAGTAGTTATCCTCCGGCTCCAGCAGGCTCAGGTACAGCGCGGCGCTGCCGGCCGTCTGAGTGAACTTGGCCATGCGCGGCAGGCAACGGCGGAAACGGCCATTGACCTGGTCGGCAAACATTTCCACGCGGCCCTGGCGTTTTTTCAGGTCACCGTCATCATCATTGAACAGCCAGCGAAAACACTCGCGCACAAGCTCAACTTCCGTGGGGCGCATCATCAGGGCCTGCATGCCGCCAATGGGCTGCAGGGCGGGCGTGTCCATCACGGCACGGGCCTGCTGTGTGGCCTGGGCAAACATGGCGGGAAAATCCACCGCGTCGATATCCCAGTTTGTGCCAAAGCAGTTGATGGCTTCCCAAACGCCATTTTCTGCGGTTTCGCCATCGGTCAGGCTGCGGATATACGGGGCAAGGATCGTGTTCAAAGTTTCAGTGTTCAAGCTCAAAACGTGATACCCTCCAATGAATTACAATAAATTGCCGCCGCCCGCCGCAAAGGTTTTTATTGGGCGACAATCTTTTTATTATACGAAAAAATCAGGGCTTTCGTCAAGGCATCGCGGAGCAAAAAAGAATGAAAAAAGGCACCGGCGGTGAAAGCAGGTACACCGCCGGTGCCGAAAAATAAAACAGGGATAAGTGAGATATAGACAGGGAAGAACGCCGCCTTGCAAAAGGCAGGCCACCGAATGGCTCAGGTATGGAAAACGCCAATGGTGGGGTTGATAAAATCAACGATGAGCAAAAACGAGATGACAGCCAGCATGCCGATCAGGCAGAAAAACATGCGGCGCAGCCAGCGGTTTTTATCGGTAAGGATATCCCGGTACTGCTTGTCTTTGTCCTCAAGCTCCCGCATGTACTGCTGACGGGTGGCGTCCAGGGTTTTGGCATAATAGTTCTGCATGGAAAGCAGCAGCTGCATCACGTTGGAATCCAGCAACTGGCCGTTTTCGCTCTCCAACTTTTGTAGGCCGGTGATCGCATCCAGCGAGCCATCCATGGCGGCAACGATCGCGGCGACATCACGGAAGCTGGGATTCTCGGTCTGGCCGCTCAAAATGCGGTTTACGGTGCTGAGGGGCACCCCGCTTGCACTGGAGATTTGCTGCAGGGTCAGGTTTTGTTCGGATTTCATATTTTTCAACGTTTCCACAATAGATTCTTGCATGAACCTCCTCCATTTCCCAAATCTGGGAAAGCCTAAAAGGGCGTTTCTCAGATTTGATGGTTTACAATTCCGGCAGCCTCTGCTACAATTCACATAATGTTTCCATAAGGCGATGGGGAAACAGGAAAGACTCCACCGCTGCCAGGGGCAACGTGATCCCCCGGCAGGAAGCATCCCGAAATGTGCCGCAAAACATGCCACTATTTTAATATGACTTTTATAATTTGTCAAGAATTGTAAGAACTGTTAAAAAATGGATGGCCGCGGTATGGTGGGGAAACTGTTTGGGCTGTGGAAGGGGGCTGAGAACGATTTACCAGTATCTTGCGGTGGAACAAACCCTGTTCAGCTGTGAACTTGGCCGCTATACTGCTTTTGGAATTGCGGCCCAAAAGCGGGTGCCGGATGGTTGGCGGCAGATTGCATTTGTCCCAGATATTTGCACCAATGCCCAACAGGCACAGCGTCTGGCGCAGCTGTGCACACAGGGGCAGCTGGAACCCATCCATTTGATGGATGTAATTGAAGATTTTGTGGCAGACCCTTGTTCCTGGCCATAGAGGGCCAGGCTTGCCGCAGAAATGTTAAAATCCCCCGGATCGTATAGAATCCGAGGGATTACGTTTTATTTTGGGCGACTGATTCGTTTGGAGAAGGGGGATGCCTTTGGGGCAAAACGGACCGCAGGGACAGCCCTCAGGCGGAGATGGCCGACCTGCAAAGCACTTTGGGCAGGTCACTTATATATTCTCCCAAAGCCGTAACAACTTGTCCGGGGCATCAAGAAGGTCGCCCACTGCAAATATTACAGCAGCTGCACACCAGCGCGCTCGCACACGGCTTTGGTCTCGGCATCCCACAGGCTGACCTGCACTTCGCCGATGTGGGCCTTGCCCAGCAGCAACATGCACAGGCGGCTCTGGCCAATGCCGCCGCCCATCGTCAGGGGCAGCTTGCCTTCCAGCAGCATTTTGTGGAACGGCAGTTCCGCACGCTCCGGGCAGCCTGCGGCTTCCAGCTGGCGGGTCATGGCGGCCGGGTCCACACGGATGCCCATGCTGGAAAGCTCCAGTGCACAGCCCAGCGCTTTGTGCCAGAACAGAATATCGCAGTTCAGCGTCCAGTCATCATAGTCAGGGGCACGGCCATCGTGGCGGATGCCGCTTTTCAGCTGGCCGCCGATCTGCATGATGCAGACGGTGCCATGGGCGCGGGTAAAGGCGTTTTCGCGCTCTTTGGGGGTCAGGTCGGGGTACAGGTCTTCCAGCTCCTGGGTGGTGATAAAGGTCGGCTCACGGGTCAAGCGGATGGCTTTCAGCTCCGGGAACTTCCAGCGCAGCTCGTCCGCAGTGGAGCAAACGGCATCCACAATATCGCGCACGGTTTCCTGCAAAAAGGGCAGGGTGCGGTCCTTCGCGGTGATGACCTTCTCCCAGTCCCACTGGTCTACATAAATGCTGTGCAGGTTGTCAAGCTCTTCGTCGCGGCGGATGGCGTTCATGTCGGTCACAAGGCCCTGGCCGGGGCGGAACCCATACTCAGCAAGGGCATAGCGCTTCCATTTGGCCAGGCTGTGCACAACTTCAGCGCGCTCATCCAGGCAGGGTACATCAAAGCTGACGGGGCGCTCCACGCCGTTCAGATCATCGTTCAGGCCGCTGCCGTTCAAAACAAACAGCGGGGCGGTAACGCGCTTCAGGTGCAGGGCGGCACACAGCTTTTCCTGAAAGATGGTTTTGATGATGCCGATGGCCCGCTGGGTATCGTACAGGCCCAAAAGATCATGATAGTTTTTGGGAATGGACGTTTTGGACATAAATATTCCTCTTTTCCTCTCTACTTGCAGGGCAGCGTATGACTGCACCTTGAGCCGGAACGCCAGGCTGTGACAAATTCCGGCAAATTACACCTCATTTATTATAATCCCTGCGTCCGTCTGCGTCAAACAAAATTCGCCGATGACGTACAGGATATACAGCAAAACTAAAAATAACGGCCCGCACTGCATTTGCAGCCGGGCCATTTGATATTTAGGGCAATACCGCATAATTCCCGCCTTACGGCTTAAGCACCGCTCCGGCGGCTGCGGCACGGCATCTGCGTTGCCAAAATACTCGATAATACACAAAGTATTATCTGCGCTTTTGGCTTAGCAGCTGCCGCACCTCGCTCGCCGTATCGGCACTTAGAATTATGCGGTGTTGCCTTAGTTGGGGTTATGCAGCGGAGCAGGCGTTACGCCTTGGCAAACTGGCTTGCATACAGGTTGGCGTAAAAGCCGCCCCTGGCCAGCAGCTCCTCGTGGGTGCCGCGCTCAATAATGTTGCCGGCTTTCATCACAAGGATCTGATCGGCGTTTTTGATGGTGGAAAGGCGGTGCGCCACAATAAAGCTGGTGCGGCCTTTCATCAGTTCCTCAAAGGCATCCTGAACCAGCACTTCGGTACGGGTATCAATGCTGGAGGTTGCTTCGTCCAGAATCAGGATGGGCGGCTTGCGCAGCATAACACGGGCAATGCAAAGCAGCTGCTTCTGGCCCTGGCTGATGTTGCCGCCGTCCTCGGCAATTACGGTATCATAGCCCTGGGGCAGGCGGCAGATAAAGCTGTGGGCGCGGGCACGCTTGGCGGCTTCGATGATCTCCTCGCGGGTGGCGTCCGGCTTGCCGTAAGCAATGTTATCTGCCACAGTACCGGCTTTCAGCCAGGTTTCCTGCAAGACCATACCCAGGTTGCCGCGCAGCGAATCCCGTGTTACGGTGTCAATGGGGTGGCCGTCCACCTTCAGAGTGCCGCCGTTGATCTCGTAAAAGCGCATCAGCAGGTTGACCAGGGTGGTTTTGCCGCAGCCGGTGGGGCCGACCAGGGCAATGCGCTGGCCGGGCTGAACGCGCAGGTTCATGTCTTCAATCAAGGGCACATCCGGCACATAGCGGAACTTGACATGCTCAAACTCCACACTGCCTGCACCGTGGGGCAGGGTAACGGCATCAGGGGCATCGGGCAGGATGGGGGCTTCGTCAATAAAGTCGAACACACGCTGCGCACAGGCCAGGGCGTTCTGCAGCTCGGTCATAACGCCGGAAATATCATTGAACGGCTTGGTGTATTGGTTGGCATAGTTCAGCAGAACCGAAAGCTCGCCGACCGTAATGCCGCCGCCAATGGCAACCAGCGCGCCCACCACGCCGACCGCCGCATACACCAGCGCGTTGACAAAGCGGGTGGCAGGGTTGGTGATGGAGGAAAAGAAGGTGGCCTTTACGCCGCAGATCTGCAGATCGGCGTTGATCTTGTCAAAGCGCTCCTCGGCGCGGCTTTCGTAACCGAAGGCGCGGACAAGATGCTCGTTGCCGATCAGCTCGTCCACCAGACCGGTCAGCTCGGCGCGGGTCTCGCTCTGTACGCGGAACATATCATAGGTATGCTCCGCAATGAACTTTGCCACAAAGATGGAAAGCGGGGTGAGAACCACAACGATCAGGGTAATGCGCCAGTCAATGGAAAGCATAAAGCCCAAAGTGCCCACAATGGTCAGAATGCCGGTGAACAGCTGGGTAAAGCCCATCAACAGGCCGTCACTGAACTGCTCCACATCGGTGTTGATGCGGCTGATGGCGTCGCCGGGCTTGTGGGCATCCATATAGCTCAGGGGTAAAATCTCCATGTGCTGGAACGCCTGCACGCGGATGTCGCGCACCACCTGGAAGGTGATGCGGTTGTTCACCATGTTCATCAGCCACTGGCAGATGGAGGTGACACACACGGTAACGCCAAACTGGATGGCAATCTTGCCCAGGGCAGGGAAGTTGACATTGCCCTGGTCCACAATCAGGTCCACGCCGCGGCCCGAAAGAATGGGAGCGTACAGCGTGGTAAGAACGGTAACGGCGGCAAGCAGCAGGGTGAACAGCACCAAACCGCGGTACGGCTGGATCAGCTTTAACACGCGCTGAATGGTGCCTTTACTGCCCCGCAGGGAAACACGCTTTTTCTTTGCATTGCTCATAGGGTCTTTTCCACCTCCTCGCGGCTCAGCTGGCTCAGGCAGATCTCGCGGTAAACATTGCAGGTTTTCAGCAGGTTGGCATGGGTGCCGCTGCCCACCAGATTGCCGTCATCCAGCACCAGAATGCGGTCCGCACGCTGCACAGCGGAAGCGCGCTGGGAAACAATAAATACCGTTATGCCATGGGTCTGCTCTTTCAGCGCTTTGCGCAAAGCAGCGTCCGTGGCAAAGTCAAGTGCGGAGGAACTGTCGTCCAAAATCAGTACCTGGGGGTGAGGCACCAGCGCGCGGGCAATGGTCAGGCGCTGGCGCTGGCCGCCGCTGAAGTTGCGCCCGGCGGTCTCCACCGGTTCATCCAGCCCTTTGGGCTTGCCGCGCACAAAGTCCGCCGCCTGGGCAATCTCCAGGGCTTGCCAGATCTGCTCATCGGTGGCATCGGGGCAGGCCCATTGCATGTTGTCCCGGATGGTGCCGGTAAACAGCACGGCGCGCTGCGGTACAATGCCGATCATCTGGCGCAGCTGGGCAAAACCGTACTGCTGCACGGCATGGCCAAACAGTTCAACGCTGCCGCTGGTACAGTCATAAAAGCGGGGAATCAGGTTGATCAGGGTGGATTTGCCGCTGCCCGTGCCGCCGATCACGCCGATGGTCTGGCCGTTCTGGGCGGCAAAGCTGATGTCCGTCAGGCTGGGGGCACCGGCACCGTGGTAGGTAAAGCCCACATGGTCAAATGCAACGGCCGGGGCGCCCGCTGCCGGGGCAAGGGCGGCCGCGGCGGGGTCGGTCATCGTGGATTTGGTGTTCAGAATCTCCGAAACACGGATGCCGCTGGCCAGTGCGCGGGTGACAGAAACCACCAGATCGGCAATGCGCAGCAGGTTGATAAGGATCTGGTTCATATAGTTGATTAGGGCAATGATCTCGCCCTGGGTCAGCGCGCCGCTGTTTACCTGCAGCCCGCCGCGCATCAGGATGGCGATCACGCCCAGGTTGACGATGAGATAGGTCAGCGGGGTCATCAAAGCGGAAATGCGCCCGGCGGTCAGCTGGAAAGTTTTCAGTTTGTCGTTCACGGCGGTAAAATCCGCAATTTCGTCATCCTGCCGTGCAAAGGCGCGCACCACGCGGGCACCCACATAATTTTCGCGGGTCAGCAGGGTCACTTTGTCCAGCGTATTCTGGGCGGCGCGGTACTGGGGCACCGTCACCCGCATGATCAGCCAAACCACCAGCGAGATGGCCAGCGTGACCAGCACGAACCAGAACCCCATGGTGGGGCTGATGACAAACGCCAGAATCAGCGCGCCGATGACAATAAACGGGCAGCGCAGCAAAAGGCGCAGCGTCATGTTTACGCCGTTTTGCAGCTGGTTCACATCGCTGGTGATGCGGGTGACCAGCGTGGGCGTGCCGATGCCGTCCAGCTCCGTGTAAGAGAGGGTATCAATGTGGCGGAACAGCGCCCCGCGCAGCGCCGTGCCATAGCCCAGCGCGGCCTTGGCGGCAAAATACTGCGCCGTCAGGCTGGATGCCATACCCACAACTGCAAGCAGCACCATCAAGCCGCACTGCTTGCCAATATAAGCCAAATCCCCGTTTTTGATGCCCACATCAATGATGTTGGCCACCACAAGGGGAACCAACAGCTCAAAGCAGGCTTCCAGCATTTTGAACAGCGGGGCAAGGATGGATTCTTTCTCGTATCCTTTCAAAAACCGCAGCATGTTCCGCATGAACGCACCAACCTTTTTGTAATATCAAATTATATGCCTAAGGCAACACCGCACAATTCCCGCCTTACGGCTTAAGCACCGCTCCGGC